>Ga0209317_1000723_pt1 | contig 36226 bp, 35 predicted proteins | sample RifGroB2_FD_183994 | JGI IMG/M metagenome (GOLD analysis project Ga0209317, IMG submission 183994) | Soil microbial communities from Rifle, Colorado, USA - Groundwater B2 (SPAdes) (version 2) | ecosystem: Environmental > Terrestrial > Soil > Unclassified | place: Rifle, Colorado | collected... | reverse complement strand
CGCTGACTAAATCAAGGGCAACCATCTCAACATTTCGGCTGATTGCCTTATATTGATCAGATAAATTTGGGGGGGATGAAACGGGGTCGGGAATACTGCTGATAAGCATTAAAGGTGTTGAAACACTATCGGTGGCAGTATGCAAAATGTACGCACTCCCTGAAAATTCGACCAACCCTGAAATCAAGAAACCACTACATCTAGTAATTTTTCTTAACCATTGCGCTGATTGTAGTGGTATATAAAAATATTGCAAGCTAAAAAAACGGCCTATATATTTTCGCTACTTCTTGGGTAGGGCAATAATCTTCCATACCCTGCATCTCCTTACGGGAAAAGCGCCCTGTCGAAATAGCAGATTTTCCCGCGCTGCTCCACACTTTATTAGTCACACAAACTATTATCTTGGCAAACCGCGCTCGCAAGCTTGCTCGCGTTATCTGGTTTAATTTATTAGCTTTTGGCTTGATTATGGCAATAAAAAAGCCCGCTTTTCAACGGGCTTTTTTCTTTGTGGCGTCCCCGAGGTTAGGCGAAATCCCGACGATTAATATTACCAGCACTTGCCGAATTCTGCGTAAAAGGGTGACAGTTTAGCGTTAAGTTGCGTCTCAGATTGCCCTTCGCTTTGGGCTGATATGACTCACCCATAGCCCGGTTCTGCCACGATTCATATGATTGCCTCGCCTGCCGTAAAAAACGGCAACGATACAGCCAGAAAATGGATGGCCTGAAAACGAATAGCGATTTCAAATCGCCGGAATACTCAATCACGCCGAATCCCCTATTAATGTTGGCTTGTGGCAAAATGACATTGAAAACAATCGGCCAGAAGTGATCGGAGCCACTTAAACGCCTTGTTTAAAAGCGATTCGATTTGAATTTATGGGAGCAAGCGGAAGCGCATGACTGAACTCAGCATCATCGTGGTGTTCCTGGTCGGGCTGCTGGGTGGTGTGCACTGCTTCGGCATGTGCGGCAGTATTGTCGGGATATTCACGGCACAGGTACCGAAAGAGGCATCGCGCTGGCTTTTTCACACTGCCTACAGCAGCGGGCGCATTGCGAGCTATGCAGTGGCGGGTGGGTTGGCCGGCGCAATAGGGCAAGCCGGATTGTTGATGCGCGATGCGATCCCGATACAGCATCTTTTGTTTGCACTTTCCAGTTTGATGCTCATCGCCTTGGGGATGCACCTCTCAGGGTTTGGTGGGGCGTTGCGGCGAATCGAGCGCGTGGGAGGCGGTTTGTGGAAACATCTGCAGCCATACACTGCCCGGTTGCTACCGGTGAACACCGTGCCGCGCGCGCTGGGATTGGGTGCGTTATGGGGCTGGTTACCCTGCGGTCTGGTGTATAGCGTGCTGGTAGCTTCATTGGCGAGCGGCAGCATGGCTCAGGGTTCGCTCATCATGCTGTCGTTCGGTCTGGGAACGTTGCCCAATCTGCTGATGATCGGGTTATTCTGGGGACGTATCAGGGACTGGGGGCAATCGCCACTAGTGCGCAGGGTGGCCGGATTGTTGGTGGCGGGGTTGGGCGTGTATGGTTTGTTCAAGGTGGGCTACACTTTTTATGCCCATGGCTGGAGTGAAAGCTGCCATGTTCCCGCCTAAATTGTCCCTGTTGAGAGGTATCGTCGCATTCCGGTTGCTTTGAGGGAAAACCGTAAACAAACAGCAAGCCAAAGTGGCTTGCTGTTAATAATTCTACTACTTCAGCCCAAGCTGGAGAAGGTCTATATCCAGACTGACCTCACCAATAGCGTGCTGGGCAAGCTCAGCACCATCAAGATGATGCAAAAAGGGTAATTTGGTTGACGCGCGTCAGGGAGGTGCGGCTCTGGTGGTATCATTTTACTTTTGGCGGCGCGGGTTTCCTGCACCTGCGCATTTTGAATTCCGCCACTACCCGCGATCGAGTAATGAGATTCTATAGCGCCCCGCTGTCCTATCAACCCGATGCTTCGCGCTATTACGCCGCGCTGGCCGATCTGCCCTGGGCGGTGTGGCTGGATAGCGGCGGGATGGCGCGCTATGACATCCTGGCCGCCGCGCCGCATCGCACGCTGACGCTGGATGAAGGCGCGGCACAGGACGACCCGTTTGTGTTGTTGCGCAGCGCATTGGGCGAACGGGTCGCGCCCGTCGCGGATGTGCCGTTTGCCGGCGGCGCGCTGGGCTATTGGGGCTATGATCTGGCGCGCCGCATGATGACCTTGCCGGACATTGCGCAGGGCGCCGGGCAGTTGCCGGACATGGCGGTGGGTATCTACGACTGGGCGGTCGTGCTGGACCATCGGCAACGCACCGCGCGTTTGGTGTCGCACCGGCGCTTCGCCGAAACGGCGGAGTTATTGCCGCAAATACTGCTCCGTTTGCAAAGCCCTTCCGCCGCTTCCCGCCGACACTTTCCGCGTGCATGGTCAGATCGCTTCCAATTTCACGCCTGCCAGCTACGCGGCTGCGTTTGCGTCGGTGCAGCATTATCTGCAGGCGGGCGATTGCTACCAGGTCAATCTCGCGCAACGTTTCAGCGCAAAGGCCGAAGGCGATGCGTTCGGCGCCTATCTTGCGTTGCGCAGCCTGAGCCCCGCGCCCTACGCGGCCTTCCTGAATCTGCCGCAGGCCCGGATTCTGTGCGCCTCTCCGGAATGTTTCGTCAGCGTGCAAAACGGCGAAGTAAAGACCAAGCCGATCAAGGGCACGCGCCCGCGCGGCAGCGATGCGCAGCAAGACCGCCTGCTCGCCGAAGACTTGCGCAGCCATCCCAAGGATCGCGCGGAAAACCTGATGATCGTGGATTTGTTGCGCAATGATCTGGGCAAGAGCTGCATGCCCGGTTCGGTACGCGTGCCGGAATTGTTCAAGGTGGAAAGTTTTGCCAATGTGCATCATCTGGTCAGCACGGTGGAAGGCAGCCTCGCGACGCGACGCGCTGGACGTGCTGCGCGACTGTTTCCCGGGCGGCTCCGTCACCGGCGCGCCCAAACTGCGCGCGATGCAAATCATCGAGCAATTGGAGCTGGACAGGCGCGGGATCTATTGCGGGGCCATCGGTTATGTTGGCTTTGACGGTAACATGGATAGCAATATCGCCATTCGCACTTTGGTGCATAACCACGATAAAATTCACTGCTGGGCAGGCGGCGGAATCGTGGCGGATTCGGATTTGAAGGCGGAGTACCGGGAGATACTGGACAAGGCATCCGCGATGCTTGAGCTGTTGCAGCGCTATGGAGGGCATTATGAGTGCAGCATTGAAGGATTTGCGGCCGCACAAAATCCTGTGGTTCAAAACCCTGCTTGAGGTATCCTTACGAAAATAAGGTATTCCACCGATCTGCCGTTGGAGGTTGCGTTTCATTGCGGGTAAGCTGAGCTTGCAGGATTTTGCGTTATGCAGGCGGCGATTTTTTCTAACTATGTGAGTGATTATGGTGCGTCAAACGGTGCAAAAGCCGGGCTGTCCTGCGATAGCCTGCCGGGATTGCGGCTTTTATCAGATTGGTTTGTCTATGGGTCTGGACAGCGCTGACACGATGCTGCTCGACCGTTACGTGAAAAGAAAGCACATGCTTAAGCGCGGCCAGATACTTTACCGCGCCGGCGAAGAGTTCACTTGCGTTTACGCGATCCGCAGCGGGTCGGTCAAAACCTATATTTCCACCGACGACGGACGCCTGCAAATCACCGGTTTTCACATTCCTGGTGAACTGCTCGGGTTGAACGCGATGGACGAAAAACGCTACAACTGCGAAGCGATGGCGCTGGAAACCACGTCGGTGTGCGAAATTTCGCTGGATTGCTTCGAGGAGTTGGCGCGGCAAATTCCTTCGGCGCATTATCAAATGCTCAGGATGATGAGCAGGGAAATCAAGCTCAACCAGGAGTTGATGCTGTTGCTCGGGAAGAAAAATGCCGAAGAGCGGCTGGCGACTTATTTGCTGGCCCTGTCGCGGCGTTTTGCCTTGCGCAATTATTCTCCCACACGGTTTAATTTGAGCATGTCGCGCGGCGACATCGGCGATTATCTGGGTATTGCGGAGGAAACCGTCAGCCGCATTTTTACCCGCTTTCAGGAAGAAGGCGTGGTCACCACCGAACGCAGGCACATCATTTTGAATGATCTCCAACGCCTGAGCGCCATTGCGCGCGAGCCGTATTCAGTTACTGCACAGGTTATTCCGCTACCGCGCATTCCGAATCCCCGCTGATTTTTCCCGAACACCACTCGCAGCATTTTGCTGCGACCGCCCTACCCCTGCGCCGAAATTTCATTGCATCTCTTCCTGGCATGTCGAGCAAGAAGGTTGACGCGCGTCAGGGTTTTCTCGCTTAAACACCTGTATCTTGTGTGGGAATTAAAGGCGTGTCCGATCAGCTTGCCGATAACTGCGGCAATCTGCCCAGAAGTGCTTTTTAAATCGCAGTAATTAACTTTCAGGAGAAAATCATGCAAAGAAGGGTATTAATGGTCATGGCGGCAAGTGCGTTGTTTGCTTCATCTAACGTTTTTGCGGAGGCTGGCGACTGGATGGCGCGTGTGCGCGCAGTCAATATCGACACGCACAACAGCTCCAGCCCTGTTGCTGGTGTGGCAGTCAGCAGCAAGACGATTCCAGAGGTTGACATCAGCTACTTCTTCACCGACAACATCTCGGCTGAACTGGTGCTGACTTATCCGCAGAAGCATGATGTGTCGCTGAACGGCGCGTTGCTCGGCACATTAAAAGAGCTGCCGCCGACTTTGTTGGCGCAATATCACTTTATGCCCGGCAGTCCTTTCAGCCCTTACGTAGGGGCTGGGCTAAATTACACGATATTTTCGAGCGTGAACATTCCTGGTTTGGATGTTTCCAGAAGCAGCACAGGGGGCGCATTGCAAATTGGCGTTGACATTCCGGTCAATAAAAACTTGTCCATCAATATCGACCTGAAAAAGGTTTACATGAAAACAGACGTGAAAACTGCGGCAGGCGCTTATGTGACAACGCTCAAGATCGATCCTGTGTTGTTCGGCGTTGGGCTGGGCTGGAAATTCTAAGGCGGAAAAATGAGGCTCGGCAATGACCGCTTCAACCGGATTTCGCCGAGCCCTGTTGCGGCTCTGCCCTTGCGTCAGCCTTTCATTTTTTTCATGTCGAACAAGAAGGTTGACGCACGTCAGGGTTTTTTTGGGGTTTTGCATGGAAAATGATGACCGTCATAGTTACATAGCAGCACGTTCATCTTCCCGCTAACGGCCTCTTTTTTGTGAAGTTGACTGTGCCTGTTATGGATCGGATATGCCGCGCATGAATGGCACTTGAACCCTTTTGATGACTGCCTTGCCTTCCACGTTGATGTAATGTGCATTACACTACGCCGGAATTAGAAGTTGCAGCGCAAAGTTTAAGTCCGTTCGTGTGTATCTCACCCTGCTATAAGGAATGAACATGAAACATGGCACTTTGGTAGCGGCACTGATAGTTGTTTCAACCCGCGTATCCCGGGCTTTGTCCGGTGAACTATTCCAGCCTGTCCCCGCCGCACCCCTCAAAAAGGAAGCGATGGCGGAACCGTGCAATAAGCTTCGCTTCGGCTTACTGCTGTCCCCGTCTGGCTTCAATAATGTTCCAGCTTCAATAACGTGAAATTTGCCGCGTCCATCATGCTTGTGCCCTGTTTCAGGCACGAATAATGGAACGCGCTATCCGCGTTTTGACCAAATCAAAAGATTTTGTTTTTAACTCGCTTCAGGAGGTAATGTGGAAACAGCTCAAGCGGCACCGGTGAAATACGACATGGGCGTGGTCAGATGGTTTTCCATCGCGGCCGTGATCTATCTGGTGGTGGGCACGTTGATCGGTGTGTGGATCGCAGCGGAATTGGCGTGGCCGTTTCTGAACTTCGATAATCCTTACATCACTTTTGGACGTTTGCGCCCGTTGCATACCAACGCGGTGATTTTTGCGTTCGGCGGCTGTGTGCTGATGGCAACCGGCTTCTACATGGTGCAGCGCACCGGCGCGACCAGGCTGTGGAGCAATGGCTTGGCCTGGTTTACCTTCTGGGGATGGAATCTGGTCATCGTGCTGGCGGTAATTACCTTGCCTTTAGGGATTACTCAAGGTAAGGAATATGCCGAACTGGCATGGCCGATCGACATTTTGATCGCGGTAGTTTGGCTGTCATTCGGTTTGAATCACATCATGACCGTGGCGATTCGCAAGACCTCACATATCTATGTGTCCAACTGGTTCACCATGAGCATGATCGTGATGATCACTTACCTGCATGTCGTAAACAGCCTCGCCATCCCGGTCAGCCTGACCACGTCTTATTCCATCTTTTCCGGCGTGCAGGATGCCATGGTGCAATGGTGGTGGGGGCACAATGCGGTGGGCTTCTACCTGACCGCGGGCTTCCTGGGCATCATGTACTACTTCGTGCCCAAGCAGGCCAACCGCCCGGTGTTCTCCTATCGCCTGTCCGTGCTGCACTTCTGGGCATTGACCTTCGGCTACGTGTGGCTGGGCGCGCACCATCTGCAATACACCGCATTACCCGACTGGACCGGCTCACTGGGCGCGGCGATTTCGCTGGCGATGATTATCCCGTCCTGGGGCGGCGCGATAAACGGCATGATGACCCTGTCCGGGGCATGGGATCGCCTGCGCACCGACTACATCCTGCGCTTTCTCGTGGTTGCCCTGGCGTTCTATGCGATGTCCACCTTCGAAGGCCCGGTGATGTCGATCAAGACTGTGAATGCCTTATCGCATTACACCGACTGGGGGATAGGCCACGTACACTCCGGCGCGCTGGGCTGGGTGGCGATGGTTGGTATTGGCGCGCTTTACCATATGGTGAAAAAGCTGTGGAACACCGAAATGTATTCCGACAGCCTGGTCAATGTGCATTTCTGGCTGTCGACCATCGGTACGGTGGTATACATCGTGGCGATGTGGGTGTCCGGCATCATGCAGGGTCTGATGTGGCGCGATTATGACGAATACGGCGCATTGAGCTATACCTTTGTTGAATCGGTGTCCGCGATGTATCCGTATTACGTGATGCGTACGATCGGCGGCCTGATCTTCCATGTGGGTACATTGGTGATGCTGTACAACGTGGTGATGACGGTGCGCCGGGCAAGCGTTGCGCGCGCTACCCATGCCGTTCCCGCTAAAGCATAAGGAGTGAGACATGTCAGATCACGATAAAATTTATTCGACCAAATTTCAGGACAAGATTGAACGCAGCACCGTCCTGATGTTCATAGTGGTCGCTATCGTTTTGGTGTTTGGCGGTATCGTGGAAATCGTGCCGTTGTTCTATCTGGATCGCACCATGACCCACCTGTCGCCCGACGTCAAAGGCAAGGTGGACAACAAGGAAGTTTCCCCGATCGTCTGGCAGCGCCAACCCGGCCAGTCCATGGATGACTGGAAGCCGGGAGACGGCGTGCGCCCCTACAAGCCGCTGGAATTGGCCGGGCGCGATGTTTACATCCGCGAAGGCTGCTACCTGTGCCATTCGCAAATGATCCGCCCGTTCCGCGATGAGAAGGATCGCTATGGACACTACTCGGTGTCTTCCGAATCCATGTACGACCACACCTTCCAATGGGGTTCCAAGCGTACCGGCCCGGATCTGGCGCGTGTCGGCGGCAAGTATTCGGATGAGTGGCATCGCCGCCATCTGAAATACCCGCGCGAAGTGGTGCCCGAATCCGTCATGCCCAACTATGTCTTCCTGGACGGCAAAAAGGTGGACGCGGCCAAGGTGAAAAAAACGATGGAGGTGATGAACATGATGCCGTTCTATCCTGCCAACTATACCGAAGCCGATATCGCAAGCGCGACCGGCGTCGAGGGTAAAACCGAGATGGACGCCATGATTGCCTACCTGCAGAGCCTCGGCAATCACATCAAGTTCACGGAAGGCGTGAATTACCGTGACTAAGCTGATGGGCTATCTGGGCATGGATGTGGCGGCTATGACCATCAATGACTGGCTCGGAGTATTTTTTTCCGTAGCGGTGTTCATTGGCATGGTCTATGTTTATGTCATGGTGTTTCGTCCGGCTAACAAGGACAAGTTCGAGTCGCAGCGCGGTATGGCGCTGGATGACGAAGATCATATCAATGCGGGAGAAAAAAATGACTGAGAAACTCGATGTATCAGGCGTAACAACAACCGGGCACGTGTGGGACGACGATTTGGCGGATCTCACCAACCAGCCGCCCAGGTGGTGGGTGGTGGGTATGATTGCTAGTGTGTTATTTTGTGTGGTGTATTTCGTATATTACCCATCCTTTCCCGTCTCCGGCACGAGCGTCTTCGCCAAAGGAATTGGCGGCTGGACGACCATCAAGGAAATGGAAGCCGACGTGGGCGAGGTGGAGGCCGTGCGAGGCAAATTCGAAGCCAGGCTCAAGGGCATGACACCGGCAGCCATTCTGGCGGACAGCGAATTGACCGAGTATGTCATCCGTTCCGGCAAGGTATTGTTCGGCGACAACTGCGCTGCCTGTCACGGCCAGAATGGTATCGGTACGCATGATAAGGAAGGGTTGTTCGCGCCGATCCTGAATGACGACGACTGGCTGCATGGCGGCAAGATCGACGATATCCACGCTTCCATCGAAGGCGGCCGCCAGGGCATGATGATGGCGCACAAGGATATGCTGTCCGCCGCCGAGATCGATGCCTTGGCCAACGCGGTCGCAAAAGGTCAGCCGACCTCCACGCCGCTGTTCGCGGCAAAGGGCTGCACGGCCTGCCACGGTGAGGATGGCAAGGGTAACCAGGCGATGGGTGCTGCCAACCTGACCGACAAAATCTGGCGTTTTGAAGTAAGGAATGACAGGCTGAACGATGCCGAGAATATGAAGAGGCTTGTCGAGGGCAGCAAGCGCACCATTGCCTACGGCGTTAACTCGGGTGACCCGAAAGCACGTGTGGCGGTGATGCCTAACTTCAAGGAAGCCGGCAAGCTGAGCGATGTCGAAATGAAAAAACTGGCGGTGTATGTGTACAAGTTTGGCGGAGGTCAGGCTGACGCACCGGTTGCTCCCGCATTGCCGGTGCAGAAATTAAAACCGTAGTTGAGGCTGAGATGCAAGCAACCCACGTCTGTGCAGTGTCGTTGAGTTCGACTTGTTGTGTAGTACAACCTTAAACTTTTTGGAAGGGCCCCTTAAAAAATGCGTAAATTTACTTTTGCTCTATTCATTGCTCTTGGTATTTCAAGTTTGCCTGCTCAAGCGGGTATTGTTGGTGCAAAACAGTTCGCTGACCAGTATGCAGCACATGTTAAAGGAATTGATCCTTCCTATAAATTGACAGCTGATGCGGGCCGAGCTTTCTACGTTAAAAAATACACTCGCAAAGGCAAAGATGAGTCTTGTTCCTCTTGCCACACCGACAACCCGGCTAATGTAGGCAAGCACTCAGAGACGGGTAAGCCAATTCAACCGCTGTCGCCCGTAGTGAATGCGAAACGCTTTTCTGACCTGCAACATGTTGAGGAAAATTTCACAAAACACTGCCAGGACATCATCGGAAGAGACTGCACACCGCAAGAAAAAGGCGATTACATTACTTATTTGCTGACCATTCAAAACCCAGAAGCTGCTAGGGCGAACGCAAAGTAATAAGCTTGTTAGCAATAAGCAATTACTTGGTTCTGGGGGGAGTCAATTCCCCCTTTTTATTTTGTAATAATGATACCGGCGGATTGGCTCTTTAAATGGAGAAAACTCGGTTGCAGGGCCGATTGAGTATTCAGTGAAAACAAGCTGACCAGGAGCGAGATCGTGGAGAAGGAAGCAGGGCAAAAAGAAACCGGTACCGTCACGGGGATTTACCGGGAATTAGAGCACTGGAATGTCAATAAAGGTGACAAGACTATCCATGCCAAGCGCATGCCCGGTTTTTTTCGCACCATAAAGAACTACACTCAATCACTCTATCTGCTGTTCTTCCTTGTTCCTTATTTGCGCTGGAACGGCAAGCAGGCCATTCTGTTCGATATCACCAATAACCAGTTTCACTTTTTCAATCTGACGGTATTGCCGCAGGACATCTGGATGCTGTCGCTGCTGCTGCTGTTGCTGGCGATGGTGCTGTTCGCGGTGACTTCGGTGGCGTCGCGGGTGTGGTGCGGCTATTTCTGCTTCCAGACTGCATGGACTGATTGGTTCACCTGGATAGAAGAAAAAATCGAGGGCAGCCCCCAGGCACGGCGCAAACTGGATGCCGCGCCCTGGAATGCGGAAAAGATCTGGAAAAAATCCATCAAGCATTTCATCTGGATGCTGATTTCCCTGCTTACCGGCATCAGCTTTTCGATCTGGTTCGTGGATGCCTATGATTATTGGAACAAGCTGGTGCATTTCCAGTTGCCGCTAGTCGGCTGGGTAACGCTGATTACATTCTTTTTCGGCACTTATATTCTGGCCGGGCTGTTGCGTGAGCAGGTCTGCATGTGGATGTGCCCCTACGCGCGCATACAGGGAGTGATGACTGATTCGCAAACGATCTTGCCGGCCTATGATTTCAGGCGCGGCGAGCCGCGCGGCAAGTTGTATCGCAAAGCGGGCGAGGAAGGCGGCACGGCGCAAGGCGATTGCATCGATTGCTTCCAGTGCGTGCAGGTGTGTCCGACCGGCGTGGATATCCGCGATGGGCAACAATTGGGCTGCATCACTTGCGGCCTGTGCCTGGATGCCTGCGACTCCATCATGGACAAGGTGGGCAAACCGCGCGGCTTGATACGCTATACCTCGCTGGACGAACTGGAGGGCAAACCCGCCAGGAAAATGTACCAGCATCCGCGCACATGGGTTTACATCGGCATCATCCTGATCGCCTTTGGCGGGATCGTTTACGGCCTGACCCACCTGGGCTCGGTGGTGCTGAAGGTGATACCGGAGCGCCAGCCCTTGTATGTGTACCTGAGCGACGGTTCGATACGGAACCGGTATGAATTCAAGGTGCTCAACAAGACCGACAAGGATCTCTTTGTGAAGGTCACGGCCGAGGGTGGCGTGAAGGATCAAGCAATTATCGGTGCCGAAAAACCATTGCTGACGCATCATGGCCGCAGCACTTCATTCACCATCTTCGTCAGGGCGCCCGGCGAGAACATCAAGAAGGAAGTGACGCCGATCGGGTTTCGCATAGAGAGCATCGACGATCCGCTCATCGCGGCTGAATACAAGACCAAATTCAACGGTCCCAAACGATAATCGGGGGCGTTGATCGGGCGATTTACGCAGTAATTCAAGAATGGAGTTCGGAAAATGATTTCACAAGATAATAAAAAAGGTTTACGCAACCCCTGGTTCCTCGGGATGATGGGGTTAATAGTCGTGGTCCTGGGCGTGAACGGCACCTTCATCTGGCTTGCCATGCAAAATCGTCCGGCGCTGGTGGATCGGGAGTACAGCACCAAAGACCGTAAATCTGATACCGCTGCGCTGAACGATCTTCAGGCGCACAGAAATCTTGCCTGGAAAATCGCCATCAAACAGCCCAAGCCCAACGTGATGAACTCGCCGATGGCATACGAAATCGGCGTGGCGGATCGCGCGGGCGAGCCGGTCAGCGGGAAGATGGAAGTGGCAGCCTACCGCGCGTCCGATGCGGGCAAGGACTTCACCATGGATTTCAGGGAAACCTCGCCGGGCAACTATCAGGGCTATATCAGCTTCCCGCTCAAGGGCTATTGGGAATTGCGCATCCGCGTCAAACGCGGAGAAGAAATATTTGAGGTCAATACCGATAGGTTTACGGTCGCAGGCACGCCATGACGGGCGCGTTACCTCAAGTTAAAAGGTTACTTTGGAGGGTGAATTTTTGCCTGAAGTTTTTTGGTTACCGAACGAGTTTAAAAATCGCCTTCAGTTCACGCTGAATCTGTTTCTGAAGCTGGAACGGGTTGAGCGTTTTTGCTTGGGCTGATACCCCCAAAGGGTATATCGTTGGCCAGAATCTGGAAGCCCAGCCGGTCTCGGCTCAATGACCAGGATGCACGCATGACAACTGAACATAAAATCTACTGGGGGGTTGGCATCATTTCAATCCTGATCTTTATTGGATCGTTCTTCACCCCGAGCGATCCGGTCAGAAAAGATGACCTGCCCTGGCACATCGAGCATCCCGCGCCGGAGACTGTACGAATTTTAGGTTTGACTCTGGGCCAGTCATCAACCGGCGAGGCCGAATTGCGGTTCAAGGAGGATGCCAAACCCAGCTTGTTCAAAGCACCCGATGGCAAACTGGTCGCCGAAGTATTCTTCGAGCAGGTTAATTTGGCCGGGTTGCGCGCAAAAATCGTTCTGACCATCACCGTTCCCGAGGCTGAGCTGCAGTCCATGTATGAGCACGGTTTGCGCATGAGCGCCATGGGAAGCGGCAAAAAGATCACGCTGGCACCCGAGGACATCACCAGGCTGCGGGCACTGCCAATCAGCAGCCTGACGTATATGCCAGCACGGGTGGAAGATGATTTATTCCTCAAGCGTTTTGGTCAGCCGGCTCAGCGCATCCGGGAAAAGAAGAGTGGTGCAATCCATTGGTTGTACCCGCAAAACGGACTGGATATCACACTGGGTGGCAATGAAAAACCCCTGTTGCAATACGTAGCCCCCAAGGAGTTCGATAAATTGGTTCGCCCGTTGCTGGCGGACGGCGAGGTGATCAATCCGTAGATTTTTTTCCCGTATCGCGCGGTTTGGTCGAGTGCGGCATCATATCTTCGTCATCGTCCAGCAAAATGCGGTTGCCGCTACCCTCCATGTCCTCGTACTGGCCTTTCTTGACTGCAAAGATCAGTACTACGACAAACAAAACGCCAAAAAACATCATGCCGGGAATCAGGCTGTAAATCACATCCATAGCAATACCTCTATTGGTTCTTGAACAGCGTGCGGATCCGCGCCGCGTTGCCGATTACCACCAGCGAACTGATCGGCATGGTGATTGCCGCTATCAGCGGGGTGACTTGGGCCATCATCGCCAGCGGCACCATGATGGCGTTATACACGAAAGAGAGACCGATATTTTGCTTGATAGTTCGCAGTGTGCGGCGTGATAACAGGGTCGCCAGACGCACTTTATCCAACTCGTTGTGCATCAGGACGATATCCGCACTTTCCACCGATACATCCGTGCCTGAACCGAGTGCAATACCGACATCGGCACGAATCAGAGCCGGCGCATCATTGATACCATCCCCAACCATTGCCACGATCGCGCCATCCTGTTGCAGTTTTTGTATGATCCGATCCTTGTCCTGCGGCAACACTTCCGCGATTACTTCCATACCTCCAAGCTGCAACGCTATAGCCTCTGCAACAGGCTTGCGGTCGCCGCTCAACAAGGTCATGGCGATGCCCGCCTGACGCAATTCGTTCACCAATTGCTGCGCATCGTCGCGCAATTTATCAGCCAACGCAAACACTGCCACATGCACCCCATCCTGGGCGACGTGAACACAACTCATCGCCTGTACTTCCAGTTCATGTGCCTGCGCCTGCAACACTACATCCAGAACGACAGAATTTCTGGATAACCACTCCGCACTACCGAGCAGCATCGCACGGCTCGCCGCAGTAGCCTCGACGCCCAGACCGGCGGTCGTACAAAACTCTGCTGTTGCGATATCGCGGTAGTTCAGTTGCTGCCGGTCGGCTTCGGCGACGATAGCCTTGGCAACACTGTGCTCACTGTAGCGCTCTACTGCGGCAGCGTAACGCAGCACATCCTGTTCAGACCTGCCCGATGCGATATGGAGATGTGCAACGCTCATCCGGCCCTCGGTTAACGTGCCGGTCTTGTCAAATACGAAGTGCGTCACCTTGGATAAAGTCTCTAGCACCAATCCATTCTTGACCAGAATGCCGTGTTTGGCTCCCAAACCGGAGGCGACTGCAATCGACATCGGGGTCGCCATCCCCAGCGCGCAGGGGCAGGTGATGATCAGCACCGCTGTCGCCGCCATCAGGGCAACCTCGAAATCATGCGCATTCCAGATGAAGAAAGTCAGCGTTGCACAAATCAGCGTGACCAGAACAAACCAGGGGACGATGGTATCCGCCAGTCGCTGAATCGGTGCCTTTGATGACTGCGCCTCCTCGACCAGCCTGATGATCCTAGACAGGGTCGTGTCCTGCAATAACGCGCCCACCTCGACCAGCAATGCGCCGCTGGTGTTGACCGTGCCCGCCGACACTTGCGCACCGACCGATTTGCTCACCGGAGCAGACTCACCGCTCAGCATCGACTCGTCCACCGCACTGCGCCCCTCAATCACCATGCCGTCAACCGGTACCTTGTAACCCGGTTTGATGAGTACGTGGTCGCCCAGTTTCACGCCGCGAATCGGTGTCATTTTCTCTTGCCCGTCATGTATAACGATCGCAACACGCGGTTGGAGCTCCATCAATCGTTTGGTCGCAGAAACCGCCTGATGACGAAACATGCCTTCCAGATAACGTCCGATCAGGATAACGAAAGTCAGGTTGGTGACTGTATCGAAGTAGACTTCACCGACGGTACTGTGCGTGACGGTCACATATAGCGAGTACACATAGGTAACGCTCAAGCCGATAGTGATGGGAAGGTCCATGGTCAGGTGACCGCCGCGCAATCCCCCCAGTGCGCCACGGAAAAACGGGTAGCCGGAATAAAACAGGGTAGGCGTTGCCAATAACAGCCCCATCCAGTGGAAAAACTGGCGAAACTCGTCCTGATTGGCTCCGCTATATAGCGCAATGGATATCCACATCATGTTCATCATGGCGAAACCGGCGAAGAACAGTCTGAACAGCATGGCACGATTGGATTTTTTGATCGCCCCTTCGGCGCTTTCCGGGTCATAAGGCACTGCGGAATAGCCTATTTTGGCAAGCGCCCGGATCAACTCGGAAAGCTTGCTTTGACGATTATCCCAGCGTAGATGCAGCCGCTTGGCGGCAAGATTAACGTTGGCTGATTGCACGCCGGGCACGCGGTTCAATCCTTTTTCGATCAACCAGACACAGGCCGCACAGTGGATGCCCTCAACCAGCAAATGAATATCGCGAATATCACCAGAACAGCTGGTAAATTCCTGCTGCACTTCGTCGAAGTCGTATATTTCGATATCTTTGGGAGGCTCCGGAGGAGGGCCGAGCAATGCACCTTCCGGTGTGCGCTGGTAATAGCCTTGCAACCCGGCATCGTAAATGGCGCCACAAACCGATTGGCAACCGAAGCAGCAAAACTGGCGAGTATGCCCGTCCAGTAACGACTGGAAATGCATATCAGGTGTTATCGGCAAGCCACAATGAAAACACCGTACGGAAGATCGATTGGGTTGTGCTGTCATCTAGATGAACGGTGGCATTAAACGAACTGTAAGGATTCGGTGTTCCACATGCACTGATAATGCCTTTATTGATCGAGTAACACCGTCTGAACGATTGTCTCGAACTCGGCCAGAACCTCTGACTGCCTTTGGCGGAGATAGCGAGCCGCTGATTTATTATCCAGCAGCTTGGCCAGGTAGCCCTTGGCCAGCACCAGATTGAGAACGTCTTGGCCGTAGGTCTGTTCGACCATCTTGTACTGCCCTTGAAGATTGCTCATCTCGCGCTCCATTTTTGCCATTTGCTCTTGGCTCAATCCGGTCAGCTTCGCCGGTTTCTTCCCCTCAACCAGCATCGCCGCAGGTGTTGCGACCAACATCGCTTCGGCATACGCAACTGTGATGGTATTGGCCGATACCATCAACTCAACGCATTCGACCTGACGGGTCGGCTTCATTTTGCGCAGCACCCGAGAAATGTCGGTTGCGAACTGACGATCTTTGAGCAGTTCGGCGGCCTCCGGGCAGATTCCTTCCAGCAGTGACATCTTCCGAGTGATCGTGCGCGGGTCCACGCTGAGTGCTTTGGCCAACCGGGGCTATCCGTGAGGGCGAGCCTGTCGTGTCACCAAGTCCAAGTTGGTGACAGATGATAATGCACCAAAAATCGCAACCTACCTGAAAGGCCGCGCCCAAGGATTGACTGGCACGCACTTAGCCGAAAAGAGTTGTGACTGGATATGACGCGCACCAGCCTAAACGGGATCGAACCGAACGCGCTTACTTATGCCGGGCATACTGTCTGGTGTTCATAGACCGCGACGACCTAAAAGAGATTCTACGCGGCCTGATCGACCGCATAATTTTCGACTACTCTAATATGGACTGCTGTATCCATTACAAAATCCCAGCTGTAAGTTGGAATTTGGAATTTGGTGGCGTCCCCAAGGGCATACAGCGAAATCCCGACCATTATAACCACAAGCACTTGCAAAATCTTGCGAAAGCGACTGGCTATTTGCCCGTAGCACAACTACAAAGGATTGTCGCTCCAATCCGTTTGGCTTGCTGCCAGCAGCGCAGGCCAGTCATCTGGCGGATTACCTCTATCCAACATTTTCTGAAATATCGCGTAGGGATCAGATTTGCTGCCTGCAGAACGCAACGTGTGTTCGTCGTTGACCCAAGCAAAAACAATCACCTTCGCCTTCGAATCGTAACGAAAAAACAGCCTGAATCTGCGTCCGATTTTGGCTCTACGCCAATGGCGATAAGTTGTCCCCATCGTATTACCCTGCCGATATTCCTCGCGGGCGGGGTCACTTGGCACGATTTCAAAAATCAAATGACTCAGAGCTCGGTACAGCTTGACGTTGGCGTTGGCCGCAAAGTTTAGAGGATCAGACGCTTCAGCCCGGTCAGAAGCTATCTTCAGCTTCTGAAGTTGCTCAATCAGGCAACCGTGAAACAGCAACGACCAACCGTGGCGCTGCATTACAGAGCAACTTCGCCGACGATCTCCTCATCGAGATCAACTGTGCGGTCAAGATTGGCCAGCATCGCCTGCGCCAGATCGTCCGGCATAGAGCTTAAGTGTTTGCCGGATTTGATATCTCTTTCCAGCAGAACCAGAAAAGCACCTATGGCAGGGTCTTCATGTTCTTCGTCGGCACGGGACACAACGACATCAGAGCCGCGAAGATCGAAGGCCACCTTGCCGCCGACCCCAATTCCCAATGCCTGACGGATAGGCTTGGGCAGGGTAATCTGGCCTTTGGAGGTAACAGTCGCTACTTCGTGAATTTGGGGCATGAAATACTCCTTAACTGACTGACGACTTTAATGTAAGGATATTTCCTTGCCATGTCAAGCAAAAGTGTTTCTGCTTGTAGGGAGCAAATGAAATGTCACGTGTCCCCTAAGTCAGCCATGAAAAACTATCCGTCCAATCGGGAAAATAATGAAGTCCAATTGGGATTATATTGACGGGGGCAATACCGGGCTTTTGATATCAGCGCTCGTCAGCAACGCTATCCTCCGTTAAAATGGGCGACTATAGGGACGACTACAATGACTGTTTTTACCATCGGCTACGAAGGACTTGATATCGACGCGTTTATGTCGCTACTCGCCGAGCACGGCATCGACACGGTTGTCGACGTCCGCGAGTTGCCACTATCGCGCAAGCCGGGCTTCTCAAAAAAAGCACTGGCTAATATTCTGAACATTTCTGGGCGCGAATATGTCCACATGGTGGATCTGGGCTGCCCAAAACTCGTGCGCGACCGCTATCGCGAGGATGGAAACTGGAAGCGCTACACCGAAGGCTTCTTAAAGTATCTCAAGACGCAAGACGAAGCAATTGCCGAGCTTTCGGCCTTGGCTGCAACCTCGAACTGCGCACTGCTTTGCTACGAGGCAGACTCTAACTTTTGTCACCGATCAATGGTGGCGAACGCAGTCAAGGAATACTGCGGTGCGCGTGTTGCTCACATCAAGGCCACCGCTAAAACAGTGAAGCCTGCGGCGTTTCCTCAACTGGCTTTCGCTTAGGCGGGTATATCAGGCTGATGATCAGCCACTGGTCTTGAAACCGGTGCTGATTGCCCATCAGGAACATCAATTCCTTACCTCCAAGATCTTCTTCTAACTTTGCTCGAAACGGCTTCTGCCAATCAGTGCCGTGACTCTTCTGACAGTTCCAGTAAAGGACTCCGGCCTCCCAATCCACGATCTTGTGCTTAAATTCATTTTCTCCCTCGGGGGTATCGCATACATACCGGTAGTAAAAATCAAATGGCACTTTTCGCAGCGTCTGCGTCATCTTTTTGACTTCGAGATCGCTAAATAGTTGGCCTTGCATTTCATAGCGCAGTAGTTTTTCACGCTCCTCATCTGTCCAATCAGAATTCCGCGCATCGACAATTTCCAGCGATGCCACCCTCTTGGGGCGGATCAGTGCAAGCGACAGTCCAGACTCAACGCGATCCGCCTCAAGGTCATCAAAATTCGTAAAAGCTGGAAGCTTCTCAATCCATGGCCAGCGCGCATCCCACTGCTTTTTGGTGTCGATCACATCACCACAGTTGATTGTATCGACGTAGAGCTTGTGGCTTTCTGCTCGATGATCTTTATTCGCCTTCTCGACGCGCACCTCAATCCACTGCCACTTCTTGAACTTTTGACCTTCCTCGATCAAGCGAAATGGCACCGGATACAAACGTCGCATCGCCCCTTGCTCATTGATGCCCGCAACGCACGACGTTTCGACGTGCTGTGCACTGGGAGACGGGTATGTCTTGGCCAGAATCAAAATGCGTTCGATTTGCGATGCCATCCAAACCCCTTTGCTCTATCTGGCGCGCGACCTCTTACGCCTGCAGCAATGCCCGCCTCAGTGACGGCGATATCTGCCAAACCTACGACTGACCCCCAATATATTTCGACATTTTGATGTGGTTGTTACTCTCCATGAGATTCAGCACAAAATCCACGAACCCGACCGGTCTGTCAATTCGAGACGCCAATTCTTCGTTCCGGCAGACGTTCTCGTTGACGAGTAGCGCAGCAATTCGGGCGACCACCTCGTTGTAATCGGGAACGTATGCCTCTGCAAACTGCTGAAAGCCAAAATTCGTGAGCACAACGTGTGAAAGGGGAGCGCCCATCACATAGGAGATATTGATCAGATATTTCTGTCCGAGGATTTCCAGCGAATCAAGTAACTCCTGCTGAGGCACGTCCGAAAGTGTTGGCTCGGCACAGAGCTGATTAAACATCACGAGTCCATTATTCTCCTCGATTTGCAGTCGTGCAATCTCACGTAAAACCAGATCGTCGATGCGCGTCAGCCCCGAAATCAGTGGCTCTGCACCTGAAAATCGCACGGGGGGATTGCCGATAGGTGGTTTGTCGCTGACATCAAAAATCGCAGACAAGATGCGCTGCAGACTCTGACTGTAGTCGTCGAGGCTAGCGAGGCAAAGAACCCAAGTTGAGCCGCGCAGGTTGTCCATGATGTGGGGCATCCAACGCTCGCCCGGCGGCATGGAAACCGAGGCCAAATAAACGCTCAGTCCCTCCTGCGTGAGGTGGCGGTGCAGAAATTCTGCGAGGGGCGAATCCGCTGTCGCGTGGGAGATAAACACATCAGCCATTGCCACCTCCGCTGCCAGGTCTCGGCATGCTCCACGTCGACGACAAGGCCTCGGCCTGCTGCAGTACCGTTTGCACGGCCGCGTCCTGCAGATCAGGCGGGTAGCCATACTTGCGCAGAATGCGCTTCACCAAGACACGCATCCGCGCGCGGGCAGAATCACGATGCGCCCAATCCACCGATACGTTCTCGCGCAGGCTGACCAACAACTCGTGTGCGATGAGTTTCAGTTTGTCGTCACCCAGCATTTGAATGGCGCTCTCGTTCTCGGCCAGCGCGTCGTAGAAGGCAATTTCATCCTCGGACAAGCCTTGCTCTTCACCTCGCTGGCGCGCTGCCCGAATATCTTTGGCGAGATCGATCAACTCCTGCAAAACCTCAGCGGTGGTGATCGCATTTGCGTGATACCGTGCGACCGCATCTTCCAACCGCTCGGAGAACGCCTTGGTCTGCACGACGTTGGCTTTGCTCCGCGAGCGGATGCCGTCATTGATCAGCTTCCGCAACGCTTCGAGCGCGAGGTTCTTGCGCTCCATCTGCTGAACTTCCGCCAGAAACTCGTCTGACAAGATTGAGATGTCTGGGCTCTTGATCCCAGCAGCAGCGAGGATGTCTACAATCTCGGTCGAAACCACAGCGCGACTCACGATCTGCTGGATTGCCAGTTCGCGCTCCCGCTGACTCACGCCGGACCCGGTGCTGCTCTTTACCAGCGCCGCGCGAATCGCCTGGAAGAAGCCCACTTCCTCTCGGATTTCGCGAGCCTCGTCGGATGCCGATGCGAGGGAAAATGCCTTGGACAGAGCCAGCACGGAATCCTGATAACGGCGATGTGCGTCCTTCTTGTCTTCCTTGTTTTTCTCCTTCGCTGCCAACTTTTGCTGCATGTCAAGAATCCACTCAATTGCACTGGCCATCATTGCCAAGCGCTCTTGCGGTGTTCCGCCCATCGCTGATGCGTAGTCGAAGCCATGGTACATGTCTCGCACGACCTCGTACTTTTCCATCAGCACAGCAATGGCCTGAGACTCATCAACGCCGGTGTTCTCCTGGTCGTTCTTCGAGTACTGTTGTAGCGCGGACTTCAGGTTCTGCGCGATGCCGATGTAATCCACGATCAAACCAGCAGGCTTGTCGCGGAATACGCGATTCACCCGCGCAATCGCCTGCATCAAGCCGTGCCCCTGCATAGGCTTGTCCACGTACATCGTGTGCATGCAGGGCGCGTCAAAACCGGTAAGCCACATATCTCGAACAATCACCAGCTTGAGAGAGTCTTTGACATCGCGCGCGCGCTTGGCCAGCAGATCTCGGCGAACCTTGTTGCCGATGTGCTGTTGCCAGTATTCGGGGTCGCTGGCAGCGCCCGTCATCACAATCTTGACCGACCCCGCGTTGTCATCGGCACTGTGCCAGTCTGGACGCAGCTTCACGATCTCGTCATACAGCTTCACGCAAATGCGACGGCTCATGCACACCACCATTGCTTTTCCGTCTAGGGCAGCAACACGATCCTCGAAATGGCGCACCATGTCTTCAGCCACCAGCCGCATGCGCTTATCGCTTCCTACCAAAGCCTCTACCGTCGACCACTTGCGCTTGAATCGCTCCTGCTCAACCTCCGGATCGTCCTCGGTAAGGGCGTTGACCTCGGCATCAATTTTGGGCTTCTCGTCCTCATCAAGTTCGATACGAGCGAGCCGCGACTCATAGTAGATCGGCACTGTCGCGCCATCCTCGACTGCACGACTGATGTCATAGACGTCGATGTAGTTGCCGAATACTGCCGGAGTGTTCACGTCATCGGCCTCGATTGGCGTGCCGGTGAAACCAATGAACGACGCGTTGGGAAGCGCGTCGCGCAGGTACTTGGCGAACCCGTAGGAAATCTCGCCCGTCTTGGCATCCACTTTAGCCCGAAAGCCATATTGGCTGCGATGCGCCTCATCAGCGATCACGACCACGTTGCGGCGGTCCGTTAGTGCCTGGCTTGTCTCACCAAACTTTTGCAAGGTAGTAAAAATCACGCCACCGGAAGCACGTGCCAAAAGCTTCTGTAAGTCTTCGCGGCTGTCAGCCTGTACCGGCGTCTGCCGAACCAGGTCGCGGCACATCGAGAAAGTGGCGAACAACTGATCGTCGAGGTCGTTGCGGTCGGTCAGCACCACAAGCGTCGGATTTGCCATCGCCGGATGCTTGACCAGCTGCCCGGCATAAAACGCCATCAGCAGACTTTTTCCTGATCCTTGTGTGTGCCAGATCACCCCGGCTCTTCTGTCACCTTGAGCTTGGGTCTTAACACTGGGCAAACCGTAGTCGCTGGGGTCTTCCTGCACACCTTGCCATTGGCTCGAAGCGCGAATAGTCGATTCCACCGCGTGGCGCACCGCGTGAAACTGGTGGTAGCCGGCGATGATCTTCGCCAAGCCCGAGCCCGTCTCACCGAAGACCGTAAAGTGGCACAGCATGTCGAGCAGGCGGCGCTGCTCGAAAACGCCTTCAATTAATGTCGAGAGTTCGGGCGCACCTTTCGGTGCAACGTCTTTGCCGTCGGTCGTGCGCCATGGCATGAACCGCTCCAGGTCGGCGGACAGCGAGCCGACACGGGCGGTGATCCCATCCGAGGTTACCAGCAGTGCGTTGGTATTGAATAGCGCCGGAATCTGCTTCTTGTAGGTCTGTAGCTGATTGAAAGCCCCAACCAAGGTTGCGTTGCCGCTGCCGGGAGCCTTCAGTTCGATCACGCCCAGCGGTAGGCCATTAACGAACACCACCACATCCGGGCGGCGGTTGTATTGCCCGGCGATCACTACGAATTGGCTCACCACCAGCCAGTCGTTCTGCTCTGGCCGCTCGAAGTTGATAAGGGAAACCTTTCCCGCTGTCAGGGTGCCATCGTCGGCGTAGTATTCGACGTCGACGCCCTCGGTCATCAGCTTGTGAATACGGCGGTTTTCCTCAAGCAACGACGGCAGTTCAGATTGCATCACCTTGTTGATCGCATCCTGACGCGCTTCCAACGGCATCGCCGGGTTAAGGAGTGCCACGGCATCCTCTAAGCGCTTCTTCAACACAACCACATCGTGGCTGTCGCGCTCTGGACGATGTCCATCGGGACCGATGTCTTCTTCTTGCTCGATGCTGTAGCCCAGCCCTCGTAATTGTTCTAGTAGTGCCAGCTCAACAGCGGCTTCAGATAAAAAGGCCATTATTTCCCCCTGCTTTTTCGCGTAGGTTTGGGCAGTTTTTGTATTTCTTTTGCCGCCTTTTCAAAATCCACATCTATCGGCTGCGGCTGCCTATCTAACTGGGTGCGATAGCGTGCATATTCCAATTCAGCTTTTGCGCGAGCATCGTCAGCAGAAATTTTTCCGGCGTGGCTCAACAATGCTCGCCCAGAAATCTTGAGAAACTCATCCAGTTTGACAACCCAGTCACGCATAGTCATCGGTTTGCGTTCCAATGCTTGCAACTCTGCGTATTCGATATAGAGATTCACGATGCGGTTCAGCACCTGTAGCTCGTCTTCCGTGAGGTAATTTTTGGCGATGCCAACGTCATCTTTGCGCACAATGCCGCCTGGTCGCGTTGTTTGCAGACCCATAAACGGTTTGTCTGCGTCGGAACGCTCGTGAATGACCTCTGCGGCGGTGTGACCGTGCGTAGCCCAGTGCATCTTGTTTTGCACAGCGGCGAAGAAACTCTGCGAATCTTCAGCGTCTGGCGTGTAGTCCACGCTCGTCGCATAAATATCCAACACCTTCTGGTAGAAGCGCCGCTCCGAGGAGCGTATGTCCCTGATACGTTCCAGCAGCTCATCGAAATAATCCTTCTGATTCTTACCTGGTGGGTTCTTCAGACGTTCATCATCTATGGTGAAACCCTTCACCAGATATTCGCCCAAGCGTGCCGTTGCCCACTGGCGAAATTGCGTACCACGGTGACTGCGCACGCGAAAACCAACTGCCAGAATCGCTTCCATCCGATAGTGGCGAAGCTTACGCGTGACCTCACGTCCACCCTCGGAACGAACTTGTAAGTAATCCTTACAAGTTGCCACCTCCGCCAGCTCGCCCTCGGCGAAGACAGCTTTCAGGTGCAGTGTTACGTTCTGTGGCGTGGTTTGGAACAGCTCTGCAATCTGTGCCTGCGTCAGCCAGAGCGTGTCATTCTCCAAGCGGCACTGAATGCGCGTGCGCCCATCCTCGGTCTGATAGAGGATGATTTCGGATTGAGGTAATAGCTCGTCGCTCATAAGGAAGACTCCTTGCTACGATTGGAAGCGGCTTTCAGCTCCATTGAGGATGGAATCTCTAAGCACGATTTAACAGCAACCTCAGATAAAAATCCCATCATTCTTCCCCTTGTAATTCGTCTTGCTCCACCACCGGAGCAGGAGCCCCTCGCGCAGCATTTAACGCCTCGACATAGGCGTCCCGATCCAGCTGGTAAAGCAAGCGACTTGCCTCAACCCGCAAGGGCAATACGTCGCCGGAAGGCAGCGTCACGTCCACCGCCAGAAAGCCTTCCTCGTCGACATCGGCCTGCAATGAGACCTGCGCATCAATCATCCTGTGTAGGTGGTCGAAGCGCTCGTAGGGTTCGCGCGTTCGCACCAAGTCCAGCTCCGCTTCCAGATAGGCCTGATGCAAGAACGTGACGATGGCATCTGCCGATAGCACCGCCGAACGACGGTGATAAACGGACAGTTTGGCGAGAAAAGCATCGCGCCCGTGACTAACGGGACCTGCATCGTTACGAAGATCACCCAGAGCCGACGTTAGCTTGTGATGCTGCGAAACCAACTTCAGAAACTTGGTGTTCTGGTTCTCGCCCAACTTTAACACCCGCACCGCCGAGCTAACCCAAACACCGAAATCCGGTGACGCTTCCTTTGGCTTTAACGGGTTCAAGGACGAATCGAGTTCATCCACCACCACGCGACAGACAACCTCCACAATTGCTTTAGCGCAATCGATACAAGCATCGTTGTCCTCGGCCAGTGTCCGTTCCAATGCCTCGAAAGTTTGCTGCAGCATCGGCGCATCACGCCAATGTGAGCATGCCTCGCGAATGCCAGGACACCAATCCAACGTCATGCGACATCCCCAACCGCATCTGTTGCATCGGAAGGTGTCCATTCGCCGGAATATAACTTGGGGATTAGACAATCCCGTAGCAACGCAAGAGTTCTGCATTCCGTGGCATTTGCAACAATCTGCCCGAAGATCGGAGCAATAAGGCTATCTGCCATTTGCATAACAGCGTCATCACCAATAATGGCTTTTGCCTCTGTCAAGTGATGACGCTGGATGTGCCCCATCGTGGTTGCTTTTGATGCAGCGATTGCTTGAAACGCGGGGAGGTGATAGTCAACCCAGTAATAGTGAAGCCATTTTGGATAGTGCTCTGAAGTAACCTTGAATAGATGCTGGTTCAGTGCTCCTCGACCACCAGCCCATATTTTCTGAACCAAACTGCCCGACCACGAAAAAATAATGTCCCCATCGTGGACTACATATTTTTGAGGAATGGAGGTTGATGCCCGACCACTATTGGCATTAATTCCGGAACGCAATTCTGCTATTTTGATCACCGGAAGATCGTCCACTCCCGTTCCAGGGTGCTTCTGGAGTGCCAGTCCGTTTAGGAAATCCGCGATCTGATCCAAAGGGACAGACTTCCATCCACTAGGGATTTTCTGCTGGTCGAACGTATCCGGAAACAGTGCAGCTACATCTACTGAAAGGTGCGGTGGCCGATTACCAGCAATCTTTGCCCGCACGGGGCCGAAATCCACGAACCAGTCCTTAAACAACGTCCGAGCCATCTCATCAAGTGTCTTATTGACCCCACGAAGTGCAGTGATACGGTTATCCAATGAGGCAAGGATCTCGCCAATTTGTTTGCGTCGCGGTTCGTCGATGTCTGAAATTTCAAAATCAGCCAAGGCTTGCCAAGAAACCCGCTGGCGACCGGATGTTCCTTCCATCCGAGACTTTGCGAACATTCGGAATTCTGGCAGTCGCGCAAGGTAGTAAACGAAATCTTCATCGATTGACCTGTCCTTGGCCGCCATCACAATGAATTCTGTCGAGCCGTGACCTACGGTGTCCTTTGGCAGGCCGCAGGCCTTTGCTGTTTTTCCGTTTTCCAAGCAGGGCGTGATGCGAGCAAACAGCGTATCTCCGTTAGAGAACTTGCTGCCGCCACCACTGAATACTCGATTTCCAATCTGTGTGATATCTCGCTCGCTCTCCTGCAAATCAGCCATCTCAACAAAAGGAGCCGCGACGCCTTTTTCGAGCGAGCGCTTCGGATTGAAGTCAATGAAGTCTGACAAAATCATTGATTGATCTCCGAAACAGGAAATCCGACGAGCCTCAATTTCGCGCGCATCGTAGCTTCGAGCGCTGCAGAAGCAGCCAATTGCTCTCCGATCAAACTGGTAAGCCGGGTCATTCTGGCTTCGAACGACTCATCATCATCAGCTAAATCCTCTGTTCCGACATATCTCCCTGGCGTTAGAACGTGGCCACGCTCACGAATGTTCTCAAGGGATGCCGATACACAGAAGCCGGATATATCGTGATACTCGCCCGTGTTTGGCTCCCCTCTCCATGCGTGGTACGTATCAGCGATGCGCTGCACGTCAGCATCCGATAGTTCTCGCCGAGTGCGATCAACCAATGTGCCAAGCTTGCGTGCATCAATAAAAAGCACTTCACCACGCCGATCGCGCCAGCCATTGCCAGGATTTTTATTGCGGGCAAGGAACCAAAGGCAGGCCGGAATCTGAGTCGAGTAGAAAAGCTGTCCCGGCAAGGCAACCATGCAATCCACAACGTCCTTTTCCACCATCTCGCGGCGGATGTCGCCTTCACCTGACTGGTTAGAGCTCATCGAGCCATTGGCTAGCACCACACCCGCCGTACCGTTGGGGGCTAGGTGGTGAACAATGTGCTGAAGCCATGCGTAGTTGGCGTTACCCACTGGCGGCACACCAAATTTCCAGCGCACATCTTCCCGTAGACGGTCGCCGCCCCAGTCAGAGATGTTGAACGGTGGATTGGCGAGGATGTAGTCAGCTTTGAGGTCGCGCAGTTCATCCTTGTGAAAACTGCCTTCGTTGTTCCAGCGGATATCGGAGTCGATACCGCGCACCGCAAGGTTCATCTTGGCCAGCCGCCAAGTCACGTAGTTCGATTCCTGACCGTAGATGGCGATGTCACCGATGCGGCCGCCGTGCTCCTGTACAAACTTCTCGGACTGCACGAACATCCCGCCCGAACCGCAGCACGGGTCATAGATGCGGCCTTGGTAGGGTTCCAGCATTTCGACCAGCACGCGCACGACGGAGCGCGGCGTATAGAACTCGCCGCCGCGCTTGCCTTCAGCACCTGCGAACTGGCCGAGGAAATATTCGTAGACACGACCGAGGATGTCGCGGGATGCGTGCCCCTCTTCGTTGAGGGCAATGCCGGAAATCAGGTCGATTAACTCACCGAGCATCACTTTATTGAGCGCAGGCCGGGCGTAATCCTTGGGCAGCACGCCCTTGAGTGACTCGTTGTCCTTTTCGATGGCACGCATTGCATCGTCAATCAGCGTGCCTATAGTCGGCAGCTTGGCATTGGCTTGCAGGTATGACCAGCGTGCATCCTTCGGCACCCAGAATACGTTGTCGGCGAGGTATTCGTCCTTATCCTCGGCCGCCTGCGGGTCTTCTGCCATCAGCGCTTTGTGCCTTGCCTCGAATGCGTCCGAGATGTACTTCAGGAAGATGAGCCCGAGCGCGACGTGCTTGTAGTCGGACGGCTCCATATTGCCGCGCAGCTTGTCGGCCGCCTTGAACATCTCTGCCTCAAAGCCGAGGTTTCCGCCGTTACCGTTTTTGTTATCGCCATTGGCCATACTGATTAACTCCTGTTTTCATTTATTCACTGGCGGCACTGTTTCCAGCACGGCCAACATTTGTTCTGCCGTGTCCCATGGCAGCCTACGGCCATGGGCACGCATGCGCTGATATGCGCCACGCGCTACTTGCACAGTGATCTTGCCCGACCGCACCATTTCATTAATCAGCCATAGTGTGCCGCGTACCTCGACATTTTCATTTTCAGCTGCCGCTCTTAAATCCTTGTCGCCCGTAAGAAGCGGGCACTGTTCCTTTACCGCAAGCACCAGCGCAAATAAATCATTGCGGCCAGGCCTTGGGTACTCCGCAGCCATTTTGGCTACGCGGGCCACCATTGCTTCATCGAGGTCTCTCGCTGCGAGGCCCATATCAAGCAGATAGCTATGCTGCACCTCCAGCTCCTCATAAAAGAGGACGTCAGGCACAGCAAACTGATAGTCGAGACTGAACATGGGAGCGACAAGCCCGCCAATCTCAATATCGATCAGAATATTGGCATCACTAATGAGTAGCAGCATCGCTGCCCTCCAGAGATCGAACCGTCTGGAAGGACGTCAGCGATATTTTCATCAATTCAGCCGCTTTTGATTCCCCGATGTAGTCTTCTGCCAGCGCATGGAAGACCAACTGCTCAAATACATGTGCTTTCTCAGCTGCGTAGGGTTTTCCCGGCTCAGTTATGTGCCAACCCTTGATGCGAAACAGTTTCGCCTGGTCGTCCCGCCAAGTTGTAGTGACGATGCCGAGATCCCGCGCACGGTAAAGGATGCCAGCCATACTGAGACCAAACTCTTCTTTGAGCAACGCTAGTTCCTTGGGCTCGATGTAGCTGCGATGAGCGCCGAGCTCTTGAATCACCGATTGGCGCGGAATAAGGAAAGCGCCTGCGAATCGGTTGCAGGCTATTTCCTCATCAACCTCAGCTGCCAGTCGGTCTGCGAGCATCAGATGCCCAAGTTCATGGGCGAGTGTAAATCGCTGACGGTCGCCAGGCCAGTTGCTGCCAACGACGATGATCGGCATCTGATTGACGGAGGCAGCCAGCCCATCGAATTTTGAATCTGCGTTAGCATCGATCATGAATACGCGGATGCCATGTGTCTCCAGAACATCGATCAAATCTGGAATCGGGTCATAGCCCAAATCCCATGCTTTTCGCACAGTCTCGGCAACACCTTCGATCTGAACAAGGTCATTTATCCGATTTGGCAGTCCACGAACTGGCGCAAAAGGAACACCTGGCGGCGATGGGAACAGATTTTCGAGTTCAATCCGTCGTTCGATCTGATCGATCACTTCATGCTCAATAGCTTCCAGTCGCTTCTTGGGCATTGTACTGCGCTTGCGGTACTCGATCCGGTCGAGTGCAACCGTTTCGGGGCGGAAAAAATACTCCGTGCGCACATTAAGTGCTCGAGCGAGCTTGATCAGGGTCGCCGACGGCGGCGTAGCCTGCTCGTCTTCATATTTTTTGATAGCGGCGTGCGTGAGCCCAACCTGCATACCCAAGTCACGCAACGACAATCCAGCCGCTTTCCGAGCTCGGTACAACCGTTGACCAATCATCTCATCCGCTCCTTTGACAGTTTACATATTGCAGCACTATACTGCATTTTGTAAACCGCAGTCTAGGCCCAGCTGCGTTTCTCGGAGCCCCAATTTCAGTGGTGTGCCCGACTCCCTTGGTGGCCGAAGGAGAAATACATGGTAACGAAGCACTTTCCAAAGGGCCTGGACGGCCGCATGCAGGATCAGAATGGCGAAATCCGCCAAAAGCGCAGTGACACGAAAGTGGAAACCCTGCGCAAGACTTACGGCGACGATTTCGCCAAGGGCTACCGATCAGACGCGCAACTGGGCACGGTGCTTAAGCGCGAAGGTGTGGACTCCCTGGACCAGCTGCTGAAGAAAAAGTAGCTCTGGCAAGCGCCCGTGATGGGCTATTGATCCAGCGACACCGTTTGCACGATCACCTCAAACTCGGCCAGAACCTCAGGCTGGCGCTGTTTGAGGTAGCGAGCCACCGATTTGTTTTCCAGTAGCTTGGTCAGGTAGCCCTTGGCCAGCACCAGATTGAGGACATCTTGACCGTAGGTCTGTTCGACCATCTTGTACTGCCCTTGAAGATTGCTCATCTCGCGCTCCATTTTTGCCATTTGCTCTTGGCTCAATCCGGTCAGTTTTGCCGGTTTCTTCCCCTCAACCAGCATCGCCGCAGGTGTTGCGACCAACATTGCTTCGGCATACGCAACTGTGAGGGTATTGGCCGATACCATCAATTCAACGCATTCGACCTGACGGGTCGGCTTCATTTTGCGCAGCACCCGAGAAATGTCGGTTGCGAACTGACGATCTTTGAGCAGTTCGGCGGCCTCCGGGCAGATTCCTTCCAGCAGTGACATCTTCCGAGTGATCGTGCGCGGGTCCACGCTGAGTGCTTTGGCCAGCCGCTCTGGGGTGACACCGCGTTGAATCGCGCGCCGGATCATATAGTGCTCCTGGATTGTCGATAAGCGGTTGACTCGACTGTTGTAGGTGTAGCTCTCGTCATCCGTGGCAACCAGGCACGGCACCTCGCTGTAGTTCAATTCCTGCAAGGCGATTAGACGAATGTGGCCGTCGATGAGGACGTGCTGACCGGTCTTCGAATCAGCTGGTCCCACTGACAAGGGCTCGATCAGCCCAATCTCCTGGATCGATGATCGAATCTGCATGTATTTGCGGGATGTAAGCACACCTACGGGTGTTTTTCGCGATGGCAGAATCTTGTCGACTGGTACGGTTAACGGTTCGAGATCGAACCCTAGGGACACCTTGCTCATGCCGCGCGCCCTCCAAACCAGACTCGGTCAGCAAGATATTTTGGCAGGGAGTCCAAGCCCTCCGCACGCAACAGCGTGGTGAAATGTTCATCGGCAAGCAGCTCGCGCAGGGCGCCGACGACGAACAAAAGCCGCTGCTGTGCAATCTCCGCTTTTTTAACCATCTGCTTTTGACGATCCACTTCCTTCTGATAGACCCTGACCAAACTTGAGGTCGTGACATCCTGCCTCTTGCGCGGAGTGCCACGCGCCACTGACCGGCCCAAAGTTAGCCGGGACTCAATGACACGGCGAGCTTGAATCAGTTGCTTGCCGCGAAGCTTGCCAGACTCATAGGCATCCTGGAGCGCTGCCTGGACGTCCTTGTCGTCGTCACCGGCACCGACGATGGCCAGTGCCGCGTTGAGCGGAATGCGCCCCCGCTCCACCGCAACCAGCAGGCGTTCCTCGCCGTTTTTCAAGAGCGTCAGGATGCCGTTCACGTATTCGACTGTAAGCCCTGTCTTTTGGGCGATGATCTTCTTGTCGTAACCCTGATCGCGCAGTTGCTCGATGCCGGCAAGCAGTTCCAGCGGTCGGTATTGGCGACGCGCAATATTCTCTGCCAAACTCATGATGAAGGCGTTTTCATCGCTGACTGTCACAACCAAAGCCGGGATGGTCTGCTCACCCAATGAGCGGAACGCCTTCATGCGACCTTCGCCACAGATCAGCAGGTAACGCTCAATACCGTCCGGCCCCGCACGCGGAGTTACAGAGATTGGCTTTTTCAGGCCGATCGCCTTGATGTTGCCGACAATCTCATCGAACACGTTCTTGTTGCGCTCTCGCGGATTAAGGACATCAATCAGATCGATTGGAATCATCCGCATCTCCCTTGTCTCTATCTTTTCTGTCATGCCGCTCTCCTCAACCATGTGTGCTCTGCCATCCCGTATAAGTAGTCCAAGCTATCGAACCGATAGCTCTCGAACTCGACAGCATTGCGCTCGGCCAGACTGATGCGGGGTTGCAAAAAATCCAAGCGCGGCAACAGGTAATAGTCCAGGGCTGCCTGATTGGTCTGATCTAGTCGAACCGCCACGGTGATGTCCGGTGCCAAGCTGGTGTCAAACCTCACCTTCCAATGATGGCGGCCACTCTCCGGTGTTTGACAACGCGCCAGCACCAGCGAGATGCTGAACTCATTATTGATTCGCAGGAGGTCGGTGGCCGGGTCGCGCCGGACGACACCACCGAGACTGGCGATTTGGCTTTCGGTCTGGTTGACGATTTCAGGATGGAAACGGCGCAGGAACTTGTTGGTTTCCAGATACCGGTAATCACGATCGGGCGTGAAGCCCACCATTTGATAGGCGCGCACCAGGCTGCCGAAGCGGTGGGTGTAGATCGACGTTGATGGCATGTTCTCGGCCTCGTTGATGATCAGGCCCGACAGGAATCCTCGGTTTTGGTACAGATTGCGCAGGCGATCGATCAACTCTTCATTCGTGTAACGGTACGACCGGGCGCGAATGATCCCTTGCGCGGTGTAGAACAGTTCGGGCTGAACGACAGGATCGAAGGCTCCTTCCTTCTTGATCCACATGTCGGGCGTGTTTTCTACGCGCAGTTTTTTGAGCTTGAACGATCTCCGGTTATAGATGTTGTTGCCGATATATTTTTCGTTGGTCAGCACTTCGTGCACGGTGGCGCGGGTCCATTGCCGATCGAGGTCGGTGCGCACCGCCATTTCGTTCAAACGTCTGGAGATCTCCGACTCAACCAGACCATCATCGATGAACCAGCGGTACATGAGATTGACGTTACGAATTTCGTCTTCCGGACCGGGCATGAGAATGACGCGGTCAGTCTGCAAACTCTTGTGCTCGCCACGGGTCAGTTGCGCTTTGATAGAACCGTTCTGGTCAAGAAGTACACGGCGCAGCCCATAGCCAGCAGGCCCGCCTTGCCGAAAACCCAGCTCAATCAGTCGGCACTGTCCGGCAAATACCTTGGCGGACAATTCACGGCTGTACTCACCGGCCATGGCTCGTTTGACGCTCTTGACGATGGTGGACACCGGGGAGCCGTCATTCTCAAACTGCTCGGCGCAGTAGGCGACCTGGATACCGGCACTGCGACAGCGGTACTCGTAAAAGGCACTTTCGTCGGCGTCCTGAAATCGCCCCCACCGGCTGACGTCGTAGACCAGAATGATCGTAAAATCCGTCGAGCCGCTTTCGACATCCTTGAGCAACTGTTGGAGTGACGCGCGTCCTTCCATGCGCAGACCACTTTTGCCGGCATCGGTGTAGGTGCGGACAATCTCAATGCCGCGTCGGGCTGCGTATTCGCGGATCTTGTCGGCTTGGTTTTCTGTGGAGTATTGCTGGTGCTCTGTCGACATCCGAACGTATTCCACCGCTCGCAACAGGGTAGGCGCTTCTGCCACGATATCGCTTGGTTCGTCTTGTTGCATAAGCCTTGATCGCCCCGGTTCATTTGTAAAATCAGCTCTTGATAATTTGCCGTTGCTGCCCTCAAGAAAAGAAAGAAGGCCGTAATTTGAATTCCATGCAGAACGTGCAGAGAGAGCGCATGGGCAATATGGTATTCGGCTCCATCCAGCTTGCCGATCACGTCATCTCTTTGCAATATCGACGTGTAACTTGCACTCGCAGGAATGCACCGTGATTTCGACTGTCCAGACATCCATCTTTGCAATTCCGCTGTCCGTGACCAAACGGAGGTGATAAACCCCCGATGGCAATGGAATTACTGGAGTTGACGCGTCCATCTTTGCAATTTGGACAACCATGGCTTTGGCGTTGCGTTCATGTTGCAGAGCTCGATTACGTTTGACATACTCTGGGTGGGACTCGCGGTATTTACGCGAGTAGTTTGGATTGCGCTGACTCCAAGTCTGTTGCGCCCGAGCTTGGTTATCTTGGTAGTCGGAATCAGTCTGCAGCTTGAGGCGCTGCCACTGTCGTCGCCGCTCGCGCTGGCAACTGGATGCTGAACAATAAGCTTGCTGCGGGACTTGCGGACATGGTTGAAAAGACTGACCACACGCTACGCACTGTTTGTTCTCCATGACATCTCCGTACACAAAACGTGTATTGAGCTGCGTGACGAGCCGCGAAGCCCAGTAGAAATCCCACGGGTTCCGTTGCGGTGATGAAGTGATCTTCCATATTTACCTCTACCAATACAAAAAACAGTAATTCTATTGTGTGGCGGAATCGGTCGTTTCCGCGCAACTTTACTTCTACGCGCACCGCCGGTTCCGCGCGGTAAATGTACCCGTTTTACAGCGCCAAAAAGATGCGCGTGTACCCGTCTTACAGAAATTATCCATTTAATATTCATGTAGATAATGGCGTACCCGTTTTACCGGATTGCTTTAATGAGCGGAACGTTTTACAGATCGGCACACAAGCGTACCCGATTTACGAACCAGCAAAATGTGCGTGTACCTGTTTTACAGAAATTATCCATATAATATTCATATAGATGGTGGTGTACCCGCTTTACAGGATTGCTAAATAAAGTGCATTCGTTTTACAGAGTGCTTTCTGTTGATGTCATATTCCTGGCACGAATGATGGGGTTTATTGCGCAAGCCGATAAAAGGTCGGGGTCGCATTCTGCGCATCCACCTCGATCCGAAATTCGGGGATTGGATTATCTTTAAGCGCTTGCACCAACTGTTTGAATTTACGAAAAGGCGACGTACCGCCCGTCAACTGGTGTAATTCATTGATGGATATAGTCCACGGACACCACTCGCCGCAATATCTTTTGGCGAGGATGTAGATCAGCCTGTGTAATGGCGTGAGCGAGAAATAGCCTGAGTGCATGGCGCATACCAACGTCCAGTCTGTCGCCAACCGATAAAGCTTCTCTGGCAGCTCTATATTCACGGTCTCAATGCGTCCGTCGCGGTCAAGTTCTGCCTCGTAACGAATCAAATTAAAATTGTCACACTCGTTGATTCCATCTGGATGCGGTATGTTCGTTGCTAACCTGCTTCCGGCCAACCTCTCAAGTGACTGGGCCAAACTATCGTACTGGGCGCCGCCGATGCCGCGTTTGCTGAAATCAAAAAAATCGCGTGCGGCAAATCGCAGATTGCGACTCAAATTCTTTTCCTTCTCATCAAACATGGCGTTCGCCAGCCAGCTCGTGCAGTAAATCAAAATATCGTAATCGCGGATGGTCGGAAGCCCTGCTGCGCTGGGCGTGACCTCAATAAACTTTCCGCCGCAATCAAAGCGCCGCGCTTCTAACTCCCCGACAGATAGTGCAAAAGGCGTGCAATAGACAGGATTGCTGGAAGCGTCAACAGCACTCAACGAGCCATCTTGAAAAATGCCGGTAAAAATATCGGAAAAGTAAATGTAAGTGAAGGAGGCTGGCGAAATGAGGACTGGCATAGATGGATGTCCTGATGATAAATGTACCGGAAGCATAGTTGGTTCTGCCCATAAATAAAGGCAGATGCTCTGCATTTTTGCAGAGCATCTGCACACAAATTTAATTTTTAGGCCGTGAATAATTTTCAGCCGTGCTGTGGACGTGTTGGAGCATTTGCTCTGCTGCTAATCGAAGTCTCAGATGTGCCGTGGATGTGCTGGAATGGAGCGGCGCTGAGTTGATTTCATGCCGCCCTGGACTTGGACGCAATTTTATTGCGGAGCGCGGGTGGGAGAAGTTGTGCGCCTGCTATTTGCGCAGCTGAGTCAACCCGCAGATCATTTGTGACGAGTGGCGGGCGGCTAACCGCCTCACTGCGCTGCTTGGCTATGTGAAGCGCATGCCGTACCGTGCCGGGGACTGGTGCTTTGCCAGCGGCGCGGACGCTGGCGATTGTTGCAGCCAAATCATCTGGTGCTATCGAGGCTACCAGCTGGTCAGCGGCAATAACGTCTGACGCGTCCCAGCATTCGATGCCACTGGAATGCAGGGTGAATTTTTTTCCAGCTTTAGCCGCAGCATAATTTTCCGCGCGCGCGGGTGCTGCTTCTGCTGCTGCTGCTGCTGCTATTGATGTTGCCGTTGCTGTTGCTGTTGGCAAGCAAGCACTTGATTGTTTGATACAACTATTTTTTATGCGTTCAGACTGAATTTTTCCGATCCCGGCAAGAAGGATGCCTACCGACCGAGCCGTCTTGAATCGATGAAATCTGAACCAGTCACACACTTGGATTTCGTAGGTGCCCATGTCTAAATCAAGCAACCCTGCTGAAACCAGATTGCCGATCCCAGTTTCGGTCGCCTCAGCCGAGAGTCCCAGGCTCGCAGCAAAAGGTCTCAGCGGCAGCATGCCTACGCCGGCGCAACTTAGCCACGGTGCGGCCCAAACGGCAATCAATATTAATTTTTCTTCTGGCATTCTCCCTGCCACGCGCGGCCAATTGAGTAAGTTAGTTGGAACGATTGATGATTCCCTCATACCACTCCCACTTCCACTCGCGGCATTTTGCGGGGCCGTCCCCGCCCGCGCGGCAAAGCGGTCTGCGGGTAGGTGCATGGCATCCTCGGCGGAATGCCCGCAATCCAAACTTCGATATCGGCCCTTCGGTAGCGTATGCGACCACCAACCTGGAGCGCGGCGGGGAAGCCTGCGGGTGGGGTGTTTTGACCGTACACCCACTTTTTTATAGTGGCAGGTGCGAAGCCAATAATAGTCGCCACCTCAGCGCAGGTGAGAAGATATTTTTCGTTCATTTTTTCCCCCGTTTATGACGGGAAGATATTCGGCAAAAAAAACGAAAAAATCTCATGGATTCGCAGCAAATTTGTCGCGAATCTCTATCGATTTTATTGCGGGCTGTGGTGTGCTGGGCTGCGGCTGCGGCGGTACGGTGATGTGTTAAGGCTACGCTGAACAAGCCCCGTATTTTCAAGATTCAAATTACGAAATATGCGAGATCGTGCAAAAAGACGGGTTCAGCTCGTTTTGTTTTGCCCTTTCGGGCTACTTATCGGGCATTTCGCCCG
>Ga0209317_1000719_pt1 | contig 36449 bp, 31 predicted proteins | sample RifGroB2_FD_183994 | JGI IMG/M metagenome (GOLD analysis project Ga0209317, IMG submission 183994) | Soil microbial communities from Rifle, Colorado, USA - Groundwater B2 (SPAdes) (version 2) | ecosystem: Environmental > Terrestrial > Soil > Unclassified | place: Rifle, Colorado | collected... | reverse complement strand
ATCCTCTGTCAAGGTCGACGGCATCACGGTCGGTGCCGTGACCAGCTATACCTTCAGCAACGTCACCGCCAATCACACCATCGCGGTCAGCTTCAAGCTGAAGACGGTAGCCAGCATAGCGTCCTACTCGATTACGGCCACATCCTACGCCAACGGCAGCGTGACGCCGGCCGGCAGTTCGGCCGTGGCCTCCGGGAGCAGCAAGACCTACGCCATCACCCCGGCATCAGGTTATGCGGTTTCAGCCGTCAAGGTCGACGGCATATCGGTCGGCGCAGTAACCAGCTACACCTTCAGCAACATCAGAGCCAATCACTCGATCATCGCCAGTTTCAAGCTAAGGTAAATCTGCCGGATTCTCGCCACGAAGCAGAGCAGGACTATCGGCGGGCAGTTGGATGCTCGCCGGGATGACAACAACTCACAAACAAGGATATTTTGATGACCCTTAAAACAAATAATAGCAAGAAAAGCGGCCTGGAACGCAGGCTGATAACTTTCGGATTGTTGGTTGCCTTAACCGGATTCGCATCGGTGGCCGGGGCGACCTACAGCCTCCCTGCCGACCGCTCCGTCACCTGGCAGGGAAATGTCGGTGTCAAGGGCGACATCCCCATGCTGACCACCATTTACAGGACCCTGAGCCCATCGGGAGGCGATGACACGGCAGCGCTAAAGGCGGCTATCAGCGGCTGTCCTGCCGGTCAGGTAGTAAAGCTGAGCGCCGGGACCTTTAAGATCAGCAGCCCGATAAACGTGAAATCAGGCATGACGCTGCGTGGCGCCGGCATGGGTACCACCAAGATCCAGGGCGTTTCCGGAATGACCGGCGCCTACCTGGTAGGCTTCAACTCCGGCTCTTCGGTGGGAACCTCCCTTTCCATCTCAGCCGGCTTCTCCAAGGGTTCCAGCACCATCACCACATCAATGGCGCATGGCTATAAGGTCGGAGACGTAATCCTCATTGACCAATTGAACGACGCAAACGGCGATCCGGTTGTCACCAGTGTCGGCACCAACGGAACCTGCACATGGTGCGGGCGGGCAAGCGGCACCAGGTCATTGGGACAGGTAAGCAAGGTGACGGCAGTCCCGAGTTCCACGACAGCGACACTGGAAATCCCCCTGTACTGGAAATACGAGGCAAGCCAGAGCCCGCAGGCCACTAAGCTGAGCGGCCTGACCATCAAGGCCGGGATCGAAGACCTGACCATCGACAACAGCCTGAGCGGCAGTTCCAAACAATCCAGCGAGGGCGCCACGATTGCGCACTACGGGACCGACAATTGCTGGCTGCTGCGCGTGGAGGCGATCGGTTCCTACACCAACATGATCAGAATGAAGCGCTCTTACCGGGACACCATCCGAGGCTGCAAGTTCCACGAAGGGACCCCGGCGTTGCCGGCAACCGGCCCCCAGTACAGCACCAGCAGAGCCTACGGCATTTACATGTCCCCCGCTTCAGGGTGCCTGGTCGAAAATACCCAGATATACCATCTGGACATGGCGACCAAGCTGGACGGCCCCGTATCCGGCAACGTCTTTGCCTACAACTACATCACTGCCATGTATTACAGCCCTTCCGCATCATGGCAGGTGGACTCTTTCCGGTTTCACGGCGGTCACCCGATGATGAATCTGTTCGAGGGGAACTACGTGACCGGCAGGGTCAACGCAGACGCGGTCTGGGGAAGTTCCAGCCATAATACGTTTTTCCGCACCAAAAACACCCTGGAACCCTCCAGGACTTCGGCAGCCTGGAACTACTCGTTGTATCAAAAGTCCAATTACTACAACATGATCGGCAATGTAATCGGCACAGCAGGCTTTGAGAACGGCTATTCCGTGAGCATCGGTTCGAAGTTGAAGGCCATCTACGGGATGGACCCTGCAGTCAGCGGGACCCTGCTGCACGCCAACTGGGACAGCCTGAATAAGGGAATCATCTGGAACGGGTCAAACGATCGGAGCCTGCCTGCCAGCATGTACTTGAGCAGCAAGCCGGGTTGGTGGGGTAGCAGTCCCTGGCCTGCAATCGGCCCGGATCTGTCACCCATGTATCCCACCGCCCCGCCGGTTGGCACAGGCACCCCCTGGGGAGGTACCACGGGTACTACCAGGGTCCTCCTGTCACCCCCGAGTGCCCTGACGGTCCAGTAAGCAGCTACTGAGTCAATTCAACATCCACCACCCATCGGGACACCGCTGACGCCTCAGGTCAGCGGTGTCCCGACACCTTCCAGCCTAAACGCCTGCCATTCCACGAGTCTCTCCCAGAGTAACCTTTGCATCTCCCGCCAATGTAGACAAGGTAAGCGCAGCTGATTTCACTAAAAGCAAGGCCGTGAAGCTCTCTGCTTGAGTCGGTACAGATATGCATTATCATTTATGCGATTGATCGGCATACGAGGAGAGCCATGAAACCGCAAGAAATCAAAGACCGGGAAAACGGGCTGGGGGCACTCCTCTCAGCTTTGCTGTTTTTTATGGCAATAAGCTGCGTCACATCAGTAGCCGGAGCAACCTATGGTCTGCCTGCAGAGCGTTCCGTCCCCTGGCGGGGCAAGGTCGGCGTCAAAGGTGACATACCTGCCAGAACCTCCATCTTCCGGACCCTGGCCCCTTCCGGGGGCGACGACGCGGCAGCCATCCAGACCGCCGTCAAGGCTTGCCCCCCAGGGTCGGTGGTGAAACTGAAGGCCGGCACCTTCAGGATAAGCAGACCGATCACCATGAAAGCAGGCATGACCCTGCGCGGTTCCGGAATGGGCGCGACTATATTACAGGGTGTCTCCGGCATGAAGGGGAGTTATCTTATCGGTTTCCGTGACGGCGGTGCCTCCTTTGACCTGAGCAATGCCCCGCACATCAATCTTGCCGGCGGGTTTTTCAAAGGCTCCTCGACCATCAGGACTTCCTCGCCGCACGGCTGGGTAGCGGGTGATCATGTTGCCATCGACCAGCTTAACGACGGCTCCGCCGACCCTCCAGTTTCAAGTTCAGGGACCAGCGGCAGCTGTACCTGGTGCGGCAGAGGTCGCGGAGCCAGGTCCCTCGGCCAGACGGTCAAGATCGTCGGGATCCCCTCGGCCAAAACCGCTATATTGGAGATACCGCTCTATTGGAATTTCGACGCGAAGCTGACCCCGCAAGGGACCAAGGTGATCGGAGTCGTACCGGACACCGGTCTGGAAGAACTCACCCTGGACAACACCCTGAGCGGTAACAGCGCACAGGCGGACGATGGCACTGTTTTGATGAGTGCGGCGGTGAACAGCTGGCTGCTCGGAGTGGAAGTGGTCGGTTCCTATAAGAATATGGTGCGGGTTTACGGCGGCTATCGCAACACTATCAGAGGCTGCAAGTTCCACGAGGGGATTCCGGCGCGGCCGACGGACGGGGCGCAGTACGATACCAACCGGGCTTATGGGGTCAATATGAGCCAGTGGCTGTCGGCGTGCCTGATCGAGAACAACGAGTTTTACCATCTGGCAATGTCGGTGATACTGGATGGCCCGGTTTCCGGCAACGTGATCGCATACAACTACTTCCATGATAACTTCAACCCCGTGTCGTGGCAGCAAGATGCCATTGCCCACCACGGGGGACATCCGATGATGAATCTGTACGAAGGCAACTATGCTGCGGGACTGAGCATCAGTGCGGATAACATATGGGGAACCTCATCACACAATACACTTTTCAGGAACAGGGTATTCAACAGTACTGCCTTTACCAGCAGAACATGGGCCATTGATCTGTATCAAAAGGCAAGGTATTACAACCTGGTCGGAAATGTATTAGGGGACAGGCACGACACCATCTACCATCTCAACAACACGGATTTCAGCATCTCCAATGCTCATGCCATCTACAAGACAGGTTACGCCGACGGGGGTGACTCAGCCTCGGTCGGCAACGATCATCAGGTTAGCGCCACCCTGCTTCGGCATGGCAATTGGGACAGCGTCACCAACGGGGTTGGCTGGAGCGGCACCGACCATCGCGTCTTGCCCGGTTCACTCTACCTGAGCCGCAAACCGAGTTGGTGGGGGAATTTGCCCTGGCCGGCAATAGGCCCCGATGTCTCTCCGATGTATCCAGCCGCTCCCCCCTCTGGAACGGGCACGCCCTGGGGCAGCTACAAACCCAGGCTCGCTCCACCTGTTTCATCTATCCGCTGAACTTGACCCTGCGGACGGCTTTTCAACTGTCAGCATCTCAAGAGGGTCAGGGCGGCGGAGTTGTCAAAACCCGAAACGCGCCTTCATCCTGAGCAGGAAGCCCGGCATCATTTCATTGCAAGCCTTGCCGACCAGAATTTTAACCGAACAGGCTGCGACCAAAAGGGTTATGCCGGCATTGACCAATACATGTGTCTCCTTCGGCAGAAAAAACGGCAGCAGGAACACAATGGCGGTGGCCAGCACGTAAAGCCCGAAGACCTGCAGCGTCAGGCCCGTAAAGCGGAAGTTGTAGTTTATCTGCAGGATCCAGTACATGAGGAGCAAATAGCAGAGGTCCTTTCCAAAAAAAGAGATCCCCACACCAGGCAGCCCGAAGTAGGCAATGCCCAGCCAGGCCAGGCCCAAGTGGATGCTGTTGGCGTACAACTCGGTCCAGAGGATCAACTTCCCATTGCCTTTTGCACGGATCATGAACCCCATGGGCCAGGTGACCGCCTGCAGCACCCCCCCCAACATCTGCCACCTGAGTATCTCCACCGCTTGCATGAACTTAGAGGAATAAAAAACGGTGATCACGAAGGGGGCGAAGGTCATTATCGCCAGTATCCCGGGAGTGACCAGCAGAAGACCGACTTCCACCTGCTTATTAATGAGTGAGTTGCACTCCTCCTGGCCGTGCACTGCCGCAGACAGCCGGGGGTAAAAATCGGTCAGCATGGCGTTCAGGATCACGCCGACATACACCAGGGACAAGGTCGTTGCCGCGTGGTACACCCCGGCAGAACCAAGGCCGTCATATCTGACAACGACAACCCTCAGCACGTACTGCGCACCAACCGTCATAAGCGCCCCGAGCATCAGGGCGAATCCGAGCTTCACAAGCGGCTTGGCTTCGGAAAAAGAATCCCGCCAGCTCAGTACGACCGAAGGCATGGCAATCTTTCTACAGTACCACCATGAGGTGAGAATAGCCGTCGCCGAGACGGTAAGCAGGAGGTAGACTATCCCCCTTTCCCGGAAGTAGTATATGATCGGGACACTGACCAGAGTGCCGAACAGGGCGCCCAGAATGTTCATCTTTGCCAGATCACCGATGCGCCTCGTCCCTTGAATAAGAGCGATCTGGCCCGCGGAAACAGCTCCGAAAAAAATGGTGGCTGAAAGAACGGCAATATCGTAGTTGTGCTCAGCGGCGCCGAAAGTGAACCGGCTAACGCTGCTGCTGAAAAACAACAGCAGGCACATACCCGCCAATCCTGACAGAAAGGATGCCCGTCGTATGCCAAGAGCGGTCCTGGCGATTTTTTCGTTACTGCCGGTGCCAAATGCCCCCGCAATCTGGCGCATGCCGCTTTCGCCGATCCCCATTCCGGAGAAGGTCCTGATCAAATTGCTTATGTTCATGTAAATGCCCACCAGTCCCACCCCTGACGGGCCGAGCATCAAGGCGATGATCTTGGTGCGGACGATACCGAGCAGGGTCACCAGGACCGATGACCCTCCCATGATGAAGGTGGACATTAGTATTTGCCTGTAGGGCCTATGCGTGGTGTCCGCTTCTTTTTTCATGGGTCTCATGAATAGATCTTCCGGTCCTAACCCTTAAATTGGAGCAGACTGCTGGCAACCCTCACGCCGCCCGGTTTCGCTTCCAGAGACGCGCCTTTCAGATCGGGCAGGGGGTAGCCCAGAGCCGCCAGCAGAAAAACGAACCAGGTCAGCCCCAGCCTGCTAAACCCTGCCTCGGTCAAGTTATAGAATCCGACCATGACGAGGAACGCAAAGAAAAGGGTTGCCATGCTGCTTTCGTTCATAACGCCCCTCTTAAGCTTGCTCCAAACAGACACGATCATGGCCAGGAGCAGGCCTAACCCCAGCAGCCCGCCGTTCAGGTATATTTCCAGATATCCATTGTGAGCCTCGTTTATATGATCGAATCGATCCATCCTCTCCACTAGTCCGGGTCTCAGCCAGAAGCTTTGAAAACCTGTGCCGACCAGCGGATTAATCGGCTCTTTGAGTAAGCCTTGCCAGATGTCGGTCCGGCCCGTGAAGGTGATATCTCTACCGACGAAGCGAAAGAACGCTTCAGTTATGGCTGGATAGGAAAACAGGAAAACCGTCAACGAGATGATTACCAGAGAGTAAACCCCCAGATGCCTGACCTGCCCTCTGATGAACGGGAGTCGGTCGCAAAGTAAAATGGTTATTCCAATGGCCAGGCAGATCCTTGAGGTCGCGCTGTCTACGATCACCAGCAACCATATCACCATCGCCAAAAGAAGGGAGCGCAGAACCAGGTCGATCTTTGTCCTGCCCACCTCCCGCCTTCCGAGTAAATCCCAAACTAGAAACACGCCACTTATGGCCAGGATCGACCCCAATTCGTTCTTGTTTGTGGTAACGCCGCAGTACAAAATGGTATTAGACGAGTTCTGGATGTAGGTACCCAAGCTTGGGAAAAAATATATCAGTACTACTGAAAGGGGGATCGCTAAATAGATGTATCTGGCAAATACGGCTTTCACAGCCGTGACAGGTTTGGACTCGGTAAGAATGATCAAAATCATCACGAGATTGCCGAGGTCTTTGGTATATTTTTTGAGACTGGGAAAGGGGTAATCGGACCAGATGACACTCACACCGCAATACAGGAAGAAGAAAAAGAGCCAGCGGTTCGATGCGAAGAGCTCACCCCAGTTCACCCGCCGCCCGAACAGCGCAAGGCCCCCTGCAATGATAAGAGCGAGGAATACGTTCCGATCGAGCGGACTTCCCTCCAGAGAACTGGCATATATCTGGTCGGGATCGACTTCAAAATCTAACCAGTACGAGGAGGTTCTCGTTCCGATCAGCATGACCCAAAGCAGGGGAATCCACAGGCCTCCTGAGGTCATTGGACGCAGATCCCGGTCTCTGACATAAAGCCATGCGACAAAAACAATACAGGCGAGCAGAGCTAGGTATTGTGACATGGCAAGCTCCAGCAAAGCTAATTTAACTGAGTTTGATGCACATCGCGATTTTGCGGCCGGTTTGCCGGAAACCGGATTCACGGTGAGTTGGACCGCTGATTTTGCCTCTCTTAAAGCAGCGCCTTATATACGCCGTGTATGGTTGCGCCTATCCCGTCCCAAGAATACTTTTCGTTTCCATAAGCTTTGATATTTTCCATGCTCACTTCCAGGTTTCGGTAAAGTCGGCTGTCGAAATACCTCCGGATAGTCTCCGCCAGGTCGGCAGAGTCTTCTTTACGGCAGACCATGCCGGTCTCGCCCTCAATGATGACCTCCCTTAGCGACCCGACATCCGTTGCAATTACCGGCAGGCCGAAACTGTAAGACAGGAAGGGGACACCGCTTTGGAATATGAACTTATATGGCAGGATGAGAGCGTCCGAGCCTTTGAAAAGGACCTCTACTTCGTGGTCGGGGATGTATTTCACCCGCTTGAGGATGGAGCTTTCCAGGTCCAGTTTATTAATAAGCCCCTCTACTGTTCGCCAGTATGCCGGACAATTTTTCACCTGCCCGGCTATTATCAGTTTAATCCGCTCGCCGTCTGCCTTCAGTTGACCAAGTGCAAGAAGCAGGTATTCCAAGCCCTTATAAGGAGCTATGTAACCGAAAAATAAAAGTACCTTCTCACACTCATTCAATTGCAGTCTCGATCTCGCTTGCGACTTGCTCAAGGCGGAAACCGGGACGGTATTAAGTATCCCGTGTGGGATGATGGTAATCTTGTTTGCAGGGACAGCAAATTCCTGGACCAGCTGATTTTTCATTTTATCAGTATGAACCAATATATGATCCATCAACCTGTATAAGATCTTCAAAGAAATTTTATTTATTAGATTATTGCGTCCATCCCTTTGCCGTGCGTCAATATTATGCGCCGTGAAAACCAGTTTTTTATTCAGCAGTTTGTAATATAAATTCAGAAAAATTCTATCGAATACAACCAGCTTATTATGGCTTTGCATATGGAACAGTGGCGAGTCAGTTGTTGATGCATATTTTAAAAGCCGGAAATAAAATTTCAGAATCCTGAATACTTTGTCTGCCCAAGAGGCATCCGGATTTTGGTTCCCACGCAGATTCAGAAAATTGACTTGCTTGTTGGTCATGATTTCAGAGTTTCTCAAGTCGTCATTTCCTATTAAATCAACGCAGACATTACAACTGAGCAAAGCCTGCAGCATACTGAGCGAATATGACTTGAAATCGGCGCTGTTAAGAAGGGTGATTTTCATCTTACCACTCCCAAGGTTTCCAGCCAGATCGTTGCCGCGAACACAGTCCCAGAAACCCGCCAGATCATCCGGGTGTCACCTATTTTGCACGGCATCGGCTGCGGGACCAGCTTCAAGGCCGGCTGAAATCCGCAACTGCCGAGCGTTGGGACCACTACGCCAACAGCACCTCAGCTTTTGTACTTCAATGAGTTCCACTTACTGCGGAAATCTATAAAAGTATTGATCAATGAGGGGGGCAGCAGGTCGGAGGCCTTATGATGAAAATGGAGAGACAGCATTATCTTACCTCTCAGGTTGATGGGAACAAAATAGCGGGGCACTTCTAACTGCTCAAAAGCGTGGTGTCTCTTGAAATCGCCAAGACCTCTCGTGCTCCAGTCCGCATAATGCAGATAGGACACACCCCGCCCGGCACAGAGTTCGACAGCCTTGGCAATTAAGCTATTGTTAGGGGCTCTCTGCCGGCGTCCAATTTTGGAAATGATGTGCATCAGATGTGAAACCTCTCCATCGTGCACAAGCTTTATAAAACCGATCAGTTCTTCCTCGAAATAGGCTCCGAGAAACTGGCTCCTGTCCAGAAAAGTTATGTGGTCAGCCTTGAGGGTTGCCAGGTCTTTTCCATAGTGCTTGAACGGCTTACCCTGCCGAAGTGGCGACTCGTCATAGATGTCCTTTATCCCACGTACCAAGTCGTCGCCGAACTCAACCAACCGCACTTCGACACCGCACTTTTGCGCTCTACGCACCATGTTTCTGGTTTTATCGCTGATCTGCCTACTCCACCAGTTGTCATAACTGGCAATAGACAGCACCGCTATACTGTCCCACTCGAGATGGAAGTGGTAGCGTGGTGTCCTCTCGCCGATTTGCTGAACAAAGGTGAATATGTCGGCCCGCGGGTCGGCTGCCACTAAACTGGAAACAAAGCTGTGCGGTTCGCTGACGGACTCGTAATATTCAGCCTTTAGCCGAGCGATCCGCGAAAATCTGCCATTAATGATGATCTCTTTGCCGTCCACTTGCACGTACACTCCTCCCAACCCGCCATCCCCTCTTATGCTTTCCGGCCTGAAGACGTCGGATCATCCAATGCCGCCCTTTAACAAGCCATAGCGAAAAATATCTCGAACTGTTCAGGCTGGCTTTGCTTTAGTCAATATCCTCTTGAACATACCCCTCAGCCTCTGCATCTGTTCTTTGCGACGAAACTGCACAAGTTCAACCGGTACCGGACTTTCTGTTCTGGCGAAAGACTGCCAGACATATCCTGAAAGCAGGAGTAATCCGCTCAGCACATAAGGCTTGTTTTTCATCTGATATACGGATCTGGCGATTTCCCACAAGGGGTGTCCGCCCAGATAGTAATCCTTTTTCCCGGACCTGAAGAACGCCCCGGTTAGACTCCCCTGCCCCGTCCCGCCGACGCGATGATGGACATAGGTCCTCTCTGTGAAGGTCCTGGTCTGCCACCCTTTCATGCGTGCGAGATACACAGGGATCACGTCGATACCACCATTTCTGATCGGAATGTAGCCGCCGATTTCCTCGAAGCACTTGCGTCTGAACAGCTGACATTGGCCTTGAACGTCCTCCAGGTTCACGAGGCTGTAGTCATATTTCAGAGTTGAGCCTTCGATGTATGCCGTTCCGGCTACTCCAAGCTGTGGCTGGTCGCTGAATTTAGCTAGCAGGAACTGAAAATGGTCTTCACCAAAGGAGACATCCGCATCCAGGTTGCAGATCACATCATAGCCAAGATGCTCAACCCTTGCGTAGCCTGCGTTGAACGCATGAACCTTGCCGGCGAAATCCCGCACTGCGCGTTCAGGCATCCGCACTAGCTCCATCCACGCGTATTGGTCGGTATATCTCTTCACGATGTCGTCGGTGCCATCGGTAGAACCATCACTAACTATTACCCACCTGAGAGGTGGAATAAGCTGGTGCGCCATAGACTTGAGGGTCTGTTCGATGTAGGGCGCCTCATTTCTTGCCGGAGTTATCACAACATACGTGGGAATACCTGCAGCTCCCCTCCCCGTGTCCGCCGCAGCGGGATCATTAAAATCGCTTCCCATTTCCCACCTCCTTGCAACGGCTTCGCAGTAATCTCTCTCACGCCATTTTACACCGACCTGCCTTGGGAAGGTCCTGTTATAGGGCTTTCATCCTAGGGCGACCGCTCGGAACCCCACAGATCTTCCCGCGGGTCATCGCGTCGTCTCTGCAGCCTCAATGATTTTGTCTACAATCCCCTGCAGACAGTCATTTTTTCTATTCAAGCCCTGCTTTTCTTTGTCGCGCCGCTCAAGAACGATCTTCGTGGAAAAATCCTCAGCGCTTTCCAGCAAGACAAGCCTGCCACAGTCTGCGAGGTACCGGTCTACCGCGCCAATTTTGCTGCGAAAGATACTATATACAGGAACCCCCAATGCGGCAGCTTCACGGTTCATAGTTCCTCCTCCGCTTATGACCAAGTCAGAGGCCCAGATCAGGTTCAAACCGTCGACTGCATGCCCTGGAATGACAATCGTCTTATTTTCGATAAAGGTCTCCCATTCACTCCTTATGAGGTTTTCCTGTTTCTTGTTGCGTGGCAGGATAACTATCTGAGTGTTTGGCTTACCCACCAGATACGTCATTATCGCTTCAAATAGCTCGAGACTCTCATGGCTATGATAATGGGCTTCAGTAGCTGGCGGCCGTATGGTTATCAATAAGGACCCGGCTGATAAACCAAGCTCTTCCCTTAGTGCAGGCCGGGGGCTGAATCCTGCCACATATACATCCTCCTTTATCCCGGGATATTTGTAAATGCGGGCTTTGCCGTGATCAACGGCGCTGTCAGGAATGATGTCGGGAACAAAAACCCAGGCCGGGTGAATCAAAATGAGTGCTTTCGCATGCTCATAGTCTTCAATCATCAGAGTTGGTATCCCCAACATGGTCGCGGCAATCAGTTGTGTCCTCGATCCGTGTGAAACAGCCAGATTGGGCTTTTCGGTAATCATAGTGGGCAGTAGTTGCAGCGACCTAACGATCAGCCCGACAACCTTCATGAATTTGTTTTTGCCATAGTGACGGCCGATCCGCTGATATTTTATATTAAAGTAATCGGCGAGATCATATACCTGAAACGCATCGCGTGCGGTCACTTTCACTTGGTATCCGCGCTCCATAAGCGCATCAATGATCGGCCTGAAAAAAGGTATGTGCGGCGTATTGTCCAGATCTATCCATATTTTTTTCATATCAGATCCCGCTGACAGTTACCTGCTGCGACAACAAACAGTGCTCTAAAAATGGTCCCGGTGGTCCGAAACGGTGCGGCAGCAACCCGCAAATGGGTGCTATATCCTCTTATACAGAAACTCCGGTATATAGTAGCGCCTCTTATTTAGCACTACACCTAGAACCGCCCCACCGTTGGCCAGGATCTTTTTCTTGATACTTTCCGCCACACGGCGGGGGGTTTTACCGGCTTCCAGAACCAGGACAACGCCGTCGACATTGCGCGACAAGGCGATACTCTCAGATGTGTTTTCATCGGAGGAAGAATCTATCAATATCAAATCAAATTTTTCTCTGAGTTGCTCCCAGGCAGTGATGTTCCCAGGAATATCCTTTACAGGAGGACAAAGTGACGCCTGCACTGATATGGGTGCAAAGTACAAATTGGAATCACCATACCTAAAAAACGCAGGATCCAGCAGCTCGCCTTTTTCAAGCAGATCTAACCAGCCATACTCGCAGGTGACATTTAGGTTTATTCTTCTAGCGGGGTCCTGGTAGGCAGAATCCAGAATCAAAACAGACTTTCCGAACTTTTCAACAGCGATTTTTGCAAACTCGCGTACAATCGTGGAAACTCCCTCGCCCCGCCTGGCCCCCATGAACTGAATCAGCTTGTGCGAGCTGTCGGCAAACAGAAACTCAAGTTGATGAAGCAACGAGGTCATTTCATCATTGAGCGAAATCCTGCGTGTCACTTCCTTCTGCAAGGCGAGTTGGGTAGACACTTCTGGATTGTTTTTTTCACGGCAAGCCTGTTCTAATGCTTCGTAAATATTGCTCATTTCGTTCTCCATGCAAACGTGCGAGGAAAGCACCCATGCCTTACCTGCCGCTGTAAGGCGGAAAGACAATATGTCCACCTTCTATTATCAGGTCTTCATCGTCTATATGGGAGTTGGCGTTTTTGACCAGCTTTATAAGTTTTGCATCCACGCGACCGTAAACATCCTTGATCAGCCCGGCTAGCGTATCTCCCCTGGCAATCAGCCTGGTGACTGAAGCTCTTTCGCTGGCAGGCTCCGGTTCTGCTTTCAGATGATCCGATTGGCTCGGTGCAGCCTGCGTTATTCTGGCACCATGCACCGGCAATGGAAGCTTTGCCCCCGACAATACCGCCAATTCTTTCGAAGCGAAGTAAAGAGTGATCGATGTCAGCAGGGCGATCAGTAAACCGAGGCGCCATCTGATGAAAAAGGGCTTTTGCATCCCGAAATCACGGCAGATTTCCTTCACTACCCGGATACCTACCTTTTTTTTACCATATCCAAAGGCGGTGATAAGGCTATTGTCGCAAAGCACATTGATTACCCGCGGGATGCCGTTGGCAATTCCGACTATCTCTTTCAAGGCGGTGGGAGAGAAAATCACTGACTCCCGGTCCGCCGCCTTTCTCAGCCTGTGATGGACGTAGGCGAGACTTTCCTCACGCGTCAAGGGGTGAATGACGGCCTTTACGGCAATACGCTGTTTAAGCTGTTTCAATTCTTTCAGATCCAATGTCTTCTCAAATTCCGGTTGGGCGCTGAAGACAATCTGTATGAGCTTCTCGGTAGCCGTCTCAAGATTAGAGAGCATGCGGAGGTTTTCCAGCGTATCGACAGGCATATTCTGCGCTTCGTCTATGAGGAGCAGAATATTGCGTCCCTGCCTGTACTCGTGTATCAAAGTTCGGTGTAGCTGATTGACCATGTCCGAAATTTCATCAGATTCTGCTACCAGGCTAAGCTCTCTGAAAATATATCGTAACAGGTTGTGGTACGACACATTCGCGTTGAACAGATAAATGGTTCTTAACTTCACTTTCTCTGCCGTTTCGAGGTACGCCCTTAAAATAGTCGTTTTACCGGTGCCGACCGCACCTGTAATAAGCACAAAGCCCTTCTTCTTTTCTACGCCATAGATAATCGATGCCAGAGCTTCCTTATGTCCAGGACTGAGATACAGAAAGGAAGGATCCGGTGTTATCTGAAACGGCTCTTTGTTAAGATTAAAAAAATTCAAATACATGCTCATACCTCTTTATTGGGCACTGTAAGCAAGACAGGCAGTCCGAGGTACTTTTCCACACTTTCCGGGCTTGAAAAGGTTTTCGGCGCATTTTCCAGAAGAAACGCACAGGCGAGGCCAGAAAACAGGCCAAACACCAACCCTATGAGCAGGTTGAGGAGTTTTTTTGGCTTAATGGGCTTAACAGGGGTGACCGCAGCCTGAATGATGCTGATGTTCGACAGCTTATGTCGATTCATGGCATCAGAGATTCGCGCATCCTCGTGCCTGTCCATATAGGTACGGTAATTTTTTTCATTTATTTCAATTTCGCGCTTCAGATTTTGGATCTTACTCTCGCTCATGTCAAGGCCGGCGATTTCGTTGTCCAGCTGTCGGAGCTGCCTATTTAAAGCGGCGGCCTTGGCGGCTTGCGAATTCAGATCGGCCTCTGCTCTGAAGAGGTCCATTTCCATACTCTGATATACCGGGTTACCGGTCTTTACCTTGCCGATAATCACTTCCTCTTGCTCTTTAACGAATTGATTAACCATCTCTACTTCTTTTTTTGCATCTATGACAAGAGGGTTGTTCGCTGTGTATTTCCTGCGAAGTTCCTGCTCTTTAAGTTGCTGCTCCAACAGTTTAGATTTTGCATCGACTATGATTTGATCTCGCTCAGTATTTGTGTACCTGGCATTATTGTTTGCGGCAAATTTCATTTGTGAGTTGAGGGAAGCAATTCTTTCTTTTGTCTCGCGCAGATTGTTGCTGGTCACCTTGTATGCAGCGTCAAAATCTGCCCGCTGCTTCAGGAGCAGACTCCTTTGTTCTTCGAGAGAAAATGCCCTGTTTCTCTGCTGGTACTCCTGCAGGTTTTTCTCGGACTGTTTCAGTTTTTCGTCAAAAGAGGCTAGCTGACTTCCTATAAAATGGGATTGAGGAACGCTGTGCAATGAAAGATGCTTATCCCTGAATGCCTCTACCAGCAGATTCACGGCGCGAGCTGTTATTTCCGGATCGTTATGCTGGAACGACACGCTGATCACATTGGACTTTCGCACCCCTGCTACCTGCAGGCTTTCCTCGAACACACGCACTGCTTGATCCATGGCTTCAGCCTTTTTGGCCGATTTGGTGACCAGATTAGGGTACATGTTTTCCATCTGCACAGCAGTGATGACTTTTTCAGCCAATTCCCTCCCTGTCAATATCTGGATTTCCGTGTTAATCAGCTCATCCTGGCTAAGCGTCAGGGACAACCTGTCGTCGCCTGTGCCCATTCCTGGCCGGGCAGTATCATCTTTCAGCATTTTCACCAGAAGGGTCGATTTCGTCTCAAAAACGGGCTTTTGTAAAAATGTCACCCCGACTGCCACTGCGACTATGGATATAAATACAACAATAATGGTCATCTTACGTTTAAACAGTATTGTCAATACGTCTAGCACGCTCATAGGTGGCTCTCTTTTCAACTAAGATGTTTTATCGTTTATCAAAGGCTATATCCCAGGCCAATCGGCAATGGTATATTCTTTCTTATGTATTGATCTATCCATGAATTCACATTGGATATAGTGGATTTAGGTACATAAACTATGTCATTGGGTCTCAGCAAGATATCCTGTTGTGCACCTGCACCTTGTAAGACGTTTTCCAGATCTGCTCGAATAGCTGTCATTTTGCCATCGTCCCCTTTGCGAAGGACAATGACTTCCTCCATTTTAGCCGTATCTTTCATCCCTCCAGCCTGTGAGATGGATTGCAAAACGGTCATTGGCCCTGTTAGGGTAATGAGACCTGCCCTGTTCACCTCACCATCGACAAAGACCCTGTCAGCTATTGAGGTTCTTACAATTACAGCCACCTTTGGATTAGCCAGGTCGCCAGCGTACGCCTTGGTCAAAACCGCGGTAAGCTCAGCCGGAGTTAGTCCGGCGGCAACGACGTCGTTTACGAGTTGCAGGGTAATTCTGCCATCCGTCCGAACCGTCAGTTGCTCATTTAACTCCGGGTTGTAAAAAAGCTTGATGTCCAGTTGGTCCCCGGGTTGTATCCTGTATTCCTTGGCAGTATAGGTAGACGGTGGCTGTATTGCGCCCGCTCTTGCTCTTCCCGTTGCCGAGGAGGAACATCCTGCGAGAGTCAACATAGTGAGCAAACAAATGATCAGACCTCTCATGTCAATTTCCCCCTATTCTTTTGTTACAGCTCCAGGACGACTCATCACGGCGACCAACGTCGCACAGATCTTGGTTGGGTGCACGTCACCCCATGTGACGGTAAGCCAGCTTCCCGAGCATGGTGAGCACGTTTACTGGCAATTTCCTGAACAGGTCCCTGAAAGCCTCCCCGTCCCGATCAGATTGGTGTACGAATTGGCTGGTAGCGAAATCATATCTGTAGTAATTGATGACCGACCTGACTCCTCCCCAACCGTCCTTGAAAGCCAGTAGTCCCTCGTCGTGCAGGTCCGTACGACCAAGACTGAACGATTGGAAACCACACTGCGCACATCTCTTTATTGCCTCCCACAACACCAGATTATTGGCACGAAGATGCTGGAACCTCACATCAGATGCCCCATATTTATAAACTGCGCTTGTTCCAAAATGCAGGCAGATGACTCCTGCCACGGGAACCTGGTTGTGCCGCGCCAAGGCTGTGAAGCCGAACCCCTTAGATATAACGTGCTCATGCAATTTTCGAAAAAAGGTGCATGGTTGCGGAGGGACACCATGGCGCTTTCGCGTCAGGCAGTGCAGACGGTAAAAATCCTGCACCCCTTGCAATGTTTCTGTGGTTTCTATGGTGACCCCCTCTTTCATGGCCTTACGTATATTTCGCGCGTTGCTCGCCCTAAGCCGTGAGTGCATCAGCCGTTCATCGCGGGAAAGCTCGAGGATGTGGTGGGCGAATACCTTTGCGGGCGACTCCCGGTTGAGAAATTGTTCGCCTCTGAATTCGACGTAGCGCCAGCCACTCATCCTGCCTAGTCCCAGCACGCTTTCGAAAAGCAATCTGAATTCATCACCGCCCGCAACTAGAGACCCGCAAAAATCGGAAAAGCTCAAGCAGACACCGCGCCTGCCTGTCAGCATACTGTCCACTTCCATGACCGGCAGACAGCCTCCAAAGGCACCCGGTTCAGAGAGTAGGAAGTATGCCGGATGGTAGCCATAGCTATCGGCGAGCAACTGAGCCCAGTTTGAAGAGTGAAAAATGGTGCCTTGTCCGCAGCTTAGGAGCATTTGGTTCCAGCCGGAGTTCCTGAGCGGATTTACCACGGCAACATTTGGTAGAAGTCCCGACATTCAACTGCTCCGTCCAGCAGATAGACGTACCAACTGACCGCCGACATAGGTGATCTGCTCCTTAGTAAGCTCAGGGAACATCGGAAGTGAGAGGAATTCTTTGGCGCATCGCTCAGCTACGGGGAAGCTTCCGGTACTTCCACCAAGTGAGGCATAACAGCGCTGCAGGTGGATCGGAACCGGGTAGTGCACACCGCAGGCGATTCCACTTTCAGCTAGTGCTGTTATCAGAGAGTCCCTTTCACCTGCCCGTACCGCGTAGACGTGGTAGACGTGTCGGGCGTAAGACATCTCCTTGGGCGCAGCTACCAAAGGGACCTCATCCAGCAACTTTCCGTACAGGGCGGCATGGGTCCGGCGGGCGGTATTCCAGGCATCCAGATACTTCAGCTTGACGCTCAAGACAGCCCCCTGCAGCCCGTCCATCCGGCCGTTTATGCCGACCACCTCATGATAGTACTTGCGCGACTGGCCATGGTCTCGCAGCACCCTGATTCTGTCAGCCAACTGCGAGTCACTAGTCACCACACAGCCAGCCTCGCCGTAGGCACCCAGATTTTTCCCCGGATAGAAACTGAAGCAGCCGGCATCCCCAAGGGAGCCTGCCCGCCGCCCCTTGTACTCTGCACCATGAGCCTGGCAAGCGTCTTCCAATACCGCTATGCCATACCTGCGGGCGACGGCAAGGATCCCATCCATGTCGGCCATCTGCCCAAAGAGGTGCACCGGAATGATCGCCCTGGTGCGGGGGGTTATTGCCCCCTCCAGAAGCGCCGGGTTCATGGTGAAGCTCCCCTCCTCCACGTCAACGAAAACCGGCGATGCGCCGCAAAACGAAATGGCCTCAGCCGTGGCGATGAAGCTGTTGGGGGAGGTGATCACTTCATCACCTGCTTGCACCCCGATGCCGAGAAGTGCCAGCCAGAGTGCCTCCGTTCCGCTGCCGACCCCCACGGCGTGCTTGCATCTGCAAAAAGAGGCGAATTCGTCCTCAAACCGCTCAACAAACGGTCCTCCGGAGAAGGCGCAACGCCCCAACACCTCTTTCATGCACTCCTCCACCTCCTGCGCTATGGCATCATACTGAGCCTTCAGATCCAAAAATGGCACTTTCATCAGCTGTCTCCTTCTCGATGGTACGTAGTACCCGCGCCGGATTGCCGGCCACAATGCAGTAAGCAGGAACATCCCGAGTAACGACGCTACCGGCGCCGACAATGGAGTGCTCCCCGACGGTGACCCCGCACAGAAGGGTCGAACTTGACCCGATGGAGGCGCCCTGCTTCACCAGGGTAGTGCCGACTGCCCAGTCCTCTTCCGTCTGCAACTCTCCCCCTTGGGTGGTGGCCTTGGGGTAGAGATCGTTTATGAAGGTTACGTTGTGACCGATGAAGACGTTGTCTTCCACGATCACCCCCTCGCATACGAAGGTGTGGCTGGAGATCTTGCAGTTTTTCCCAATCCGCGCGTTTTTCTGCACTTCAACAAAGGCGCCGATCTTGGTGTTGTCACCGATGCTGCACCCGTAGAGGTTAATAAAACTAGCAAGCCTAACATTTTCGCCAAGTTTCACGTCATCAGAAACTGCCAAATAGGTGTCCATGTCCTTCTTCCTCCCCATGCAGCCTCCACGGCCACGCTGCGCAAGCCGACCCTAAAGACGGACCAGCGTCCCCCCCAGCTTCAATGATTTTATTATTGCCTCAAGCATGCGGACCACCCGTAGTCCAGCATGGCCATCATTCTTCGGGGTAACATCATCCTTGATGCACTCTATGAAATAAGCGGTCTCTCCCTTGAGCGCCTCGACCTGATGCACCCTTGGGGCCCACATGTCTCCGCTCCGGTAACTCACCCGACGTCCGTAGGCGTTTTCTTTTGATTCTGTTTCCAGACCTTCCAACCCCTCTACACCCTTGTCATAGACCCTAATCTTTTCATCGCTTACCAGATCATTCCAGACCAGCATTTTCTTCTGTCCACCGATCAGAGTCGTCCGTATCTTGACAGGTGAAAGCCAGTTCACGTTCAGGTGCGCTATCACGTTGTCAGGGAAATATATGGTTATGTAGGCGACATCTTCCAGCGAGTTGTTGAAGTGTGCGACACCAGTCGCCATAACCGCGGTTGGTTCTTTATCGATCAGATGGTCCATGATGGAGAGGTCGTGCGGGGCGAGGTCCCAAACCACGTTCACGTCCTTCTGAAACAGACCGAGATTTACCCTGATGGAATCGAAGTAATAGAGATCTCCAAGTACCCCATCATCTATCAACTCCTTTATCTTTTTTACCGCTCCTGTGAAGAGGAAGGTGTGATCCACCATGATTTTCAGTTGTTTCCGCTCTGCCAGTTCAATCAGTTGCTCAGCCTGTGCTACGGAGGCTGTGAACGGCTTCTCAATAAAGATGTGTTTGCCGTTTAAAAGCGCAGCCTTGGCTATATCAAAGTGTGACGACACAGGAGTGACGATGGCAATGACATCAATGTCCGGCGCAGTCACAAGCTCGGCGCAATCCAGTGCGGCCCTGACCCCGGGATAGCTCTGCTCGGCGCGACGCAGCGACCCCTCATCTGCATCACTTATCGCAAGGACCCGGGCACCAGGAGTTTGATGAAAATTCCTCGCCACATTAGGGCCCCAGTAGCCGTATCCGACTATGCCTACGTTGATCATTGTAATGCCCCTTTTATCCACTTCGACTCAGTAGGCTCCCTTGCATTTAAGAACCGCAAGCGGGGTGCGCAGCAGAATCGTCAGATCGAGCAGAATTGTCCATCTGCTGAGATATCTTAAGTCCAGCCGAACCATGTCATCGAAAGTAGTGCTGCTCCTGCCGGTTACCTGCCAGAGCCCGGTGATGCCGGGCCTTTTGCCAATCAACCTGTTTCGCTGCCATCCGCAGTAATGCTCGACTTCGTAGCAGATCGGGGGTCGCGGCCCCACTAGCGACATGTCACCTTTCAACACGTTTATCAACTGGGGCAATTCGTCAAGACTGTATCTTCGTAGAAATCTGCCAAGGGGAGTTACCCTCGGGTCGGCCTGAATTTTATAAACAGGCCGGGAATTTTGGCTGCCGGGAATTTTGCCCTTTATCAGCTGCCTCACGTAGTCCCGATGGATCACATCATCGTTGTCAAGATACATGGAGCGGAATTTTAGAAACTGGAATTTCCTACCATCACGGCCGACTCGAACCTGCCGAAACAAGACCGGTCCTTTCGAGGTGAGGGTGATAAGGATCGGCAAGATGGCGAAGAATGGTGAAAACAGTAATAGCCCGGCGACCCCCCCGATGACATCGAGGGACCTTTTCAGGATCTCACCGGCAATCTTGCGGCTATCCACCGCGGTGAAATCCGGGTAAAACATCATGTCGAAGGTGCCGCTGCCGCCATCCAGCTCGGGATAGATGCGAAAGCTGATGATTATCCGATTCACCATCTCATGGCTTAGAACTGCGGCCAGCCTGTCCCTTGTCTTTTTAGCAACAATGCGTTTAGCGGTATCGACTTTGTCCGCGTCCACCTCTGTCAAAATTACGCCTATTGACGCACCCTCTTTGAGAAGGCCACAGATGTCGGTACCCCTAAGGCACCCCTTCACCCCATCACCCAGTGATTTGGTGATGTCTACTGCGCTGTAGACATCACCAAGAGCTTCCGCGTCAAGCACCATAACCACAAGCGGCTTGTTTGACCTCTCCGCTCTCTTTCTTTCCTGCACGAGTTTCTCTCGGAAACAGGCTTCCGAATAGAGTCCATGGTCGAGGGAGACAAAGGTTCTCCCCCCGGGTCGTTGGTGACAAACTAACTTCCGCAACCATGATCGGTTCTTCCATAGCTGACCTGCCATTGTTGCCTCACTCAGGAACTCGAAACAACAGTATCTCCACCTCCTGTTCCTGTAGTTCCCAATTCTGTCGCGCATCCTCTTACTGCTGAAGGATTTGACCGAATTTTCTAAGTCTTCTAACTCCTGTCAGGAGGTTGACGAAATAGTGTAATTTCTCATCGCAAGATGAGTGTTGCACCACTGATATACCGTAAAAATTAACCTCATCTAATTTACAGGGAAGTATAACTTTTCGATCCCGCATGTCAAGCCTGCCACTTCTGAGACCGATTGAGTCTAGTCACGGGTGAAAAGCTGGGCAAAAAGGCCTCTGCCCGCTCTATTACAGGAGTTGCAGTTTCTCTTCGAAGCCGCTCTTAAGCAGGATGGTGCGATTCTCGAGCATCTCCAGATCTCCCTCTTCGGTCAACCTGTGCAGCAGCCTGGTAACGGTTTCACGAGAGACAGAGGTATAGCCAGCCAGTTCTTTATGAGTGAGCCTCAAGGCTATCACGACTCCGCGATCGTCCTTCACCCCGTGCAGTTGGCTCAGGTGATTTAGAATGGAGCGCAGCCTCTGCTCCGCGTCTGGAAGGGCAATGGCTTTCAATACCAGTTGCGCCTCCCGGAGACGCCGACAAAGTATGGCAACAAGTTGAAGCAGGACCTTCTCGTTTTTCAGGAACAACTTGTCAAAAGCGTCCTTTGATAGAAGCGCGATCTCGGCGTCTTCCATGGCGATCACCGTCGCCGGGGCGGTTTTGGCGTCCAGCAGTGCCATCTCTCCGAAAATGTCGCCCCGCTTGTGGACGGCGAGGATCCGCTCGCTGCCGTCGCTGCCAAGGTGGACCACCCGGACCTTTCCGCTATAGACGATGTAGATGAAGCTCGCGGTGTCCTCCTCAAGAAGGACGACCTGGTTTTTGTGGAACCGCTTCTCGACTATCCGGCGCTGCACCTCATCGAACTCAGCACCGTCGAGAGAGGAAAAAAGGGGAATGGCCCGCAGCATTCTGCTGTGAACCGACTCCTCCACCGGCTTGTCTGATCGGGCTCGTGTAGACACTCATAACTCCTTGATTGGCTGGCCATATTTCGGCCCGGCCAAATGATTAGAAAATTACTTCAATTATACTGGCACGGGGCCGTCTCGCACGCGAACGGGCAAAAAAATGAACGGCAGCAGCTGGCGCAAAGCGTTGAATCCGGCAGTTTGCCAGACGTAAAGCCTGGGGACAAATACGGCCAGGGAGACGTCTACTGCAAAGCCTGCTATAATCGGAGCCATTAAAATACCCCCTTCGCGACCTCCCCTCATCACACGTATGGAGAACTTGAACATGGGACTTTCAACCAACAGACTGGACTCCGACCTTCCCGGCACCAAGGAGGTCCCGCCTCCACCTCGGGAGCTGTTCGAAAAGCTGCGCCGGTTGCGCGGAGACCGATACAAGCCGCGTACCCGTCACTTGCGCCCGGACGGTTTTGCAAAATTCACCAACCGCCTGTTTCTTGAGACGAGCCCATACCTGCTTCAGCACGCCCACAACCCGGTAAACTGGTTCCCGTGGGGAAACGAGCCTTTCGAGATCGCCCGGCAGCTCGACCGGCCGGTGCTGGTCAGCATCGGCTATGCCACCTGCCACTGGTGCCATGTGATGGAGGAGGAGTCTTTCGAGGATGAGGAAATAGCGCTCTTCTTAAACGAGAACTTCGTCGCGGTCAAAGTCGACCGGGAGGAACGCCCCGACATCGACACCATTTATATGAGCGCGCTGCACGCAATGGGCGCTCAGGGGGGTTGGCCGCTGAACGTGTTTGTCACACCGGACAGACGGCCCTTCTACGGCGGAACCTATTCCCCCCCCTACGACAACAGCCGCGGCATCGGGTTTTTATCGCTTCTTAAACGACTGAGGGAGGCCTATGACAGCGATCGCGAGCGGGTGACGCTGGCCGGGCTGCAGCTGACTGAAGCGGTCCGGGCCATGCTCGCACCGGCCGGGAACGAGACTGCTCTGCAGAAAACTTCCCTTGAACTGGCTGTCCGGACATACCGTGAGCGCTTCGACCGGGTAAACGGTGGCCTGACCGGTGCGCCGAAATTCCCGAGCTCCCTGCCGGTACGTCTTTTGTTGCGGCAATCCCGTAAAACCGGCGACACAGTACTCCTCTCCATGGCCCACCATACGCTTCGGCGCATGGCCGCCGGAGGGATCTACGACCAGATCGGCGGCGGATTCCACCGCTATGCAACCGATGAGAGCTGGCTTATTCCGCACTTTGAAAAAATGCTCTACGACAACGCACTGCTCGCCATCAGCTATCTGGAAGGGTATCAACTATCCGGGGACCCGGAGCTCGCCCTGGTGGCCCGCGACATCCTGCGCTACCTGCAGCGGGACATGGCCTCGCCGGGCGGGGGATTATACGCAGCGACAGACGCTGACAGCCTTACGAGCAGCGGGGAGAGAGAGGAAGGTATCTTCTTCACCTGGACACCCCAGGAACTCCTGGCAAGCCTGGGCCGTGAGAGGGGCGAGCTGGTTGCTGCCTACTACGGGATCGATAGTCCGGGCAACTTCGAGGGGCGCAGTATCCCGAACCCCCGGAAATCGATTGAGGAAACGGCACGGGAGCTGAACCTCACCGAGAAAACGGTACGGGCGATACTGGAGGAGTCCCGGGAAATCCTGTACCAGGTGCGCAGCCGTCGTCCGCCTCCACTTCGGGATGAGAAGATCCTTGCCTCCTGGAACGGCCTGGCAATCTCCGCCTTAGCCCGCGGAGGCATGATCCTGGACGACGCGAGAGCCGTAGATCAGGCCCGCAGCAGCGCCCTCTTCCTGCTTGACAATATGGTGGCCGGAGGCAGGCTGGCCCACAGCCACCAGGAAGGGGAGGCCAAGGGAGAGGGATTCCTCGACGACTATGCCTTCTTCATCGCGGGACTGATCGACCTTTTTGAGGTGACCGGGGAGGCGGGCTGGCTTGAGCGGTCGCTGGAGCTTGCCGAGGTGGTGGAAGCGGATTTTGCGGATCGGGCAAGGGGTGGGTATTTCCTGACGGGAATGCGCCATGAGGAGCTGATAGCCAGAGAAAAGCCGGCTTACGACGGGGTGGTGCCTTCCGGGAATTCCGTCATGATAATGAACCTGTTGAGGTTGCACGACCTGACCGAGGAGCCGCGCTACCTCGAACAGGGCAAACGGGCGCTCAACGCCTTCTCTTCGCAGCTCTCCTCGGCGCCCACGGCCCTGGCGGAGATGCTGCTCGCGCTCGACTTCCTGCTGGACACCCCGAAGCAGATTGCAGTGGTGGCTCCGCGCGGGAACCGGCCGGCGGCCCATGGGCTCCTGGAGAAATTACGCGAGGTGTACCTGCCCAACCGCACCCTGATAATCGTCTGCGAGGGCGAGGAACTCGAGCGGGCAAGCGCACTGGTGCCGCTTTTAAAAGGGAAGAAAGCGGCCGGGGATCTGGCCGTGGCCTATCTCTGCGAGAACAAGAGCTGCCGCCTGCCAACCAGCGACCCGGAGGAATTCTGCCGGCAACTAAAGCTGAGGGAATCGACAGGGGACCTCTCTGAAAGGAGCTGAACCGGCCCCGGCAAAAAGCAGCTGCGTCGCCTAGCACTCCTGCGCCAACCGGCGCAGGTAGTCCGGCACAGCCCCCTTCGGCATCTTCATGATTCGCTGCATCAGTTCGAACGGCACGACCTTCATCAGGTGGTTTTTCTTTAGCTCCTGAACCATCCCTACCCAGAGATGGGCGGTCATCTCAGCATCGGCCAGGGCGCGGTGAAACACCCCGCTTGTGGTAAGTTGCTTGTAGCGAACCAGCGTCTCCAGGCTGTGTCCGGGGGCGTCGGAATTGAGCCTGCGGGAAAGGAGCATGGAGCAGGCGAACTCCTGCCGGCGGGTAAGGGAGATGCGCTTTAGTTCGGCATCCAGAAAACGCCGGTCAAAAGAGGCGTTGTGGGCGACCAGATGATGGCGGTCAAGAAAGGCGGCGAAGCGACCCATCACCTCGGCTGCCGGCGGAGCGGTTTTGAGCATCTGGTTGGTGATGCCGGTGTACTGCTCGATGAAGCCGCTCACCCGCATCCCCGGGTTCATCAGACTCTGAAAGCGGTCCGTGATCCGGTTATCCTGCACAAGGACCGCCCCCACCTCGATTGCTCTGTCGCCACCGTCAGGCGAAAGGCCGCTGGTCTCAAAATCCAGAACTACCACGCTATAATTCCCCATCAGCCCCTCCTGCGGTCCACTTAAATCCAGAGTTGAATCCCTGCCACGGTGCTGCCAAAAGCCCGGCCTGACCAGCGGACAATACTGCAGGCTTCCTGCAAACGGGTCAAGTGAAATAGTTGCCAAGGAAAACAGCTACAGCAAAGCGGAGGTGCCGGGCAGGTCGGAAAGATCGCCCCGCTTCCAACCTGCGTTTGCTGCCGGACTCGCTGAATGTGTATACTGACCTCATGAAGATTATCAAAACAACTTTCGGATTATGCGAAGGTTGGTAATCCTGCGGGCCTCACGTGCCATCATTCTCCCCACAAAGCCTGCCACTGCGGGTTCCCGCCTTAACAAGATCTTTTTCGAGCCTTGGTCAAAGTTATTCATTAAAGTTCGGGACCGTACTGCCGAATAGATGACAGACAGATCAGCACGGCTTTTTAAAACAGCGGTTGGCAAAAAAGACGGCCAGTGCAGGGCCGCGGCGAGCCAGAAACCCGCCGACCGCCAAGGAGACAAGATGCCTGTAAACAGTGCTGCCGTTTGCAGCATGACGCTGGAGGGAGAGTGGTCCATCGACCGGGCGGCCGATCTGCTGAAGCTTCTGGCCGCCGAGCTGGCGCTGCTGGAGACGGATCCGGCGCCCAGGACGGCGGAGATCGACATGAAAGCGGTTGCGGAGATCGATGCCTGCGGCTGTCAGTTGCTGGCCCTGTTCCTGGAGAACCTGAGACGCCGCGGCATCACACCGGTCCCTTGCGGCATCCCCTCGCCGGCCATGGATAAGATCGAGCTGCTCGGCTTTTCCGGAGCTTTTGCCGCACCCGCACAACCAACAGGGAATCTGCATGACTAGTTCAACTGCCGGAAACGATGCTATCGACCTCAAACGCTTCAACCAGGTGTTTTTCGAGGAATGCGCCGAGCACCTGGCGGAAATGGAGCAGATCCTCATATCGCTTGGCGACCAGGCGCCGGACAACGAGCAGTTAAATGCCGTTTTCCGCGCCGCCCATTCGATCAAGGGGGGCGCCGGCATCTTCGGCTTTGACGACATGACGGTGGTGACCCACGTAATGGAATCGCTGCTGGACCGGCTCAGAAACCGGGAGATCCCTTTTCAGCCGTCGATGATCGACCTGTTCCTGGAGGCGGGGGACGTGATCACCATGCAGCTTGCCGGGCACCGGGACGGGACAAAGGTGCGCCAGGAGGCGGTCGACGAGGTGAGGCACCGCCTGCAGCAGGTGATCGATGCGGCTGCCCCGGAGAGCGGCGGACAGGTCTTCTTGCCGGAACCACCTGCAGAGGAGAATCCGCAGGGTGACGGCTCCGTTTGCCGCTACCAACTCGTTTTCACACCGGACCCCGAAATCTTCAGCAGAGGGATACGGATTGAGAACATCATCTCCGAACTGGCCGGCCTGGCAAAGCCGGGGGGATTTCACTGCCGCGCCAGCTTTTCAGAACTGCCTGAACTGGAGGGGTTCGATCCGGAGCGCTGCATCACCCGCTGGCACTTCACCCTCTCCACCCAGGCGAGCCGCGACCAGATCCTCGAGGTGTTCATGTTCGTAGCCGACGAGGAACAACTCGCCATCTGCCTGCTGCCGCAAGAAGAGGCAGCAGCACCTGCCGGGGAGCCGGCCGTGGAAGCCGCGGCAGGCAGGCGCGTTTACGACCGCGACGAGCTGTCGGCTGGCGCATTCGGCAGACGCGGCGGCGAGGGCGAATCCTCCATACGGGTGAATGTGGCTAAGGTCGACCAGCTGATAAACCAGGTCGGCGAGCTGCTGATCACCCAGGCTATGCTGGCCCAGCAGGCGGGCGCGCTCGACCCGGTGCTGCACGAGGCGCTGCAAAAAAGCGTGGCGCAACTGGAGAGAAATACCCGCGACCTGCAGGGGAGCGTGATGTCGATCCGGCTGATCCCGATCAGCATCGTCTTCAGCAGGTTTCCCCGCATGGTGAGGGAGATGTCCGGCAAGCTCGGCAAGCTGGTTGAGCTGAAGACCAGCGGCGACAGCACCGAGCTCGACAAGGGGCTCATCGAGAAGATAGCCGACCCCCTCTCGCACCTGGTCCGAAACGCCCTCGACCACGGCCTGGAAACCAGCGAGCGGCGGCTGGCAGCCGGCAAGTCCCCGACCGGAACCCTGCAGTTGAAGGCTTCCCAGGTGGGAGGCAGGATCATCATCGACGTGGTGGACGACGGCGCCGGCCTGGACCGCGCCAGGATCCTCGAAAAGGCTGCCGAAAAGGGGATCGCCTGTGCCGAGTCGATGAGCGACGAGGAGGTCTGGCAGCTGATCTTCGCCCCGGGCTTCTCCACGGCCGAGGCGGTCACCGACATCTCCGGGCGCGGGGTCGGCATGGACGTGGTGCTGAAAAACGTCCAGTCGATCGGGGGGCGCGTGCAGATCGCCTCGGACCCCGGGCGCGGGGTGCGGGTCACCATCAGCCTGCCGCTCACCCTCGCCATCCTGGAGGGGCTCTCGGTCGCCGTCGGGGGGGAGAAGTACATCATCCCCATCAACGTGATCATCGAGTCGCTCCAGCCAAAACCCGAGCAGCTGAAGAGCGTGAACGGCAGACAGGTGGTCCAGGTACGCGGGGACTACCTGCCGATCCTCAGGCTGCACCAGCTGTTCAACCTGGAGAGCCAGGCGGTCAGCCCGGAGCGGGGCATCCTGGTACTGGTCGAGCTGGAGGGGGAGAGGGCCGCCATCCTGGTGGACGCGCTCCTGGACGAGCAGCAGGTGGTGGTAAAGAGCATCGAGACCAACTACCGGAAGGTGGAGGGGAGCTCCGGCGCCACCATACTGGGTGACGGGCGCGTGGCGCTCATCCTGGACGTGACGGAGCTTTTCCTGATGCAGAAAGCCGTAAACTAGCAAAGAAAAAAGAACGATCAAGGAGGCAGGGCGCGTTATGCAGACAGGTCACAGCGGCACCGACCAACAGGGCGGGCAGGTCCCGTCGGAGTATCTCACCTTCACGCTGGCCAGCGAGACCTACGGGATCGACATCCTGAAGGTGCAGGAGATCCGGGGGTATGACAGCGTGACCCGGATAGCCAACACGCCGGAGTTCATCAAGGGGGTGATCAACCTGCGCGGGGTGATCGTGCCGATCGTCGACCTGCGCATCAAGTTCCGGGTGGGAGAAGCGACCTACCACGAATTCACCGTGGTAATCATCATCAATGTGCTGGACAAGGTGGTCGGGATCGTGGTGGATGGCGTCTCCGACGTGATCGCGCTGCCACCTGAGAGCATCAAGCCGGCCCCGGAGTTCGGAGCGGCCCTTGATACCCGTTACATTACCGGGCTCGGCACCCTGAATGACGAGATGCTGATCCTGGTCGACATCGAGAAACTGATCGGAAGCGACGAGCTGCAGATCATGGACAGCACAAACTGCTGATTACACGTACGAGGCAAAACATGAAAATGAACAGATTCAGAGACTGGAAGATCCTCACCAAAATCCTCAGCATCTCGGTGGCGACCATCGTGCTGCTCGTGCTGGGCGTCCTGCTCTACGTGCTCCCCTACATGGAAAAGCACCTGATGGCCGAAAAGATTCAGGGGACCAAGGCGGTGGTGGACGTAGCCTACGCGGTCTTGCAGAGTAACCTCTCGGAGGTGAAGTCCGGCAAGCTGACCCTGGAGCAGGCACAGGGAAACGCCCTGAAGACCATCGCGGACCTGCGCTACCACGGCAGCGAGTACTTCTGGGTGAACGACCTCGACACCAAGATCCTCATCCATCCAAGGACCGAGCTGATCGGCAAGACCCAGAACGAGAACAAAGACCCCAACGGCAAGAGGATCTTCGTCGAGTTCGTCAACGTCAGCAAGGAAAAGGGCGAGGGGGTGGTCGACTACATGTGGGCCAAGCCCGGCTCAACCAAGCCGGTGCCGAAGGTCTCCTACGTGAAGCTGATGAAGGAATGGGGCTGGGTGGTCGGCAGCGGCATCTACGTGGACGACGTGAAGATCCAGATGGACAAGATGAAATGGCAGATCGTGGGTGGCACCACCGTGCTCGCCCTCCTCATCTTCGCCTTCGCCTGGCTGGTCGCCCGCAAGATCAAGCAGGCGCTCGACCAGGCGATCGCCGCCTCGCGGCGTATCGCCTCGGGAGACCTGACCGCGCAGATCGAGGTAAACAGCACCGACGAGACCGGGGAACTGCTCTCCTCGCTGAAGGAGATGAATGAGGGTCTGCTAAAGATCGTCGGCGAGGTGAGAACCGGCGCGGACACCATTGCCACGGCGACCGAAGAGATCGCGGCCGGCAACCTGGACCTCTCCCAGCGGACCGAGGAGCAGGCAAGCGCCCTGGAGGAGACCGCCTCCAGCATGGAGGAGCTCACCTCCACCGTCAGACAGAACGCGGACAACGCCCAGGCCGCCAACCAGCTGGCCATCAACGCGAGCGGCGTGGCCGTCAGGGGGGGCGAGGTGATCAGCCGGGTGGTCCGCACCATGGAGTCGATCACCGACAGCTCCAAAAAGATCTCCGACATCATCGGCGTCATCGACGGCATCGCCTTCCAGACCAACATCCTGGCGCTGAACGCCGCGGTGGAGGCGGCACGCGCCGGGGAACAGGGAAGAGGCTTTGCGGTGGTGGCGGCCGAAGTGAGGAGCCTCGCCCAGCGAAGCGCCGCGGCAGCCAAGGAGATCAAGGCGCTCATCGAGGACTCGGGCGGCAAGGTGCAGGACGGCAGCCGGCTGGTGGAGGAGGCGGGCCGCACCACCCAGGAGATCGTCACCAGCATCAAGCGGGTGACCGACATCATGGCCGAGATCTCGGCGGCCTCACTGGAGCAGTCGAGCGGCATCGAGCAGGTGAACACCGCCATCACCCAGATGGACGACGTCACCCAGCAAAACGCGGCGCTGGTCGAAGAAGCGGCGGCGGCGGCGGAATCGCTTGAAGAGCAGGCGCAGCAGCTGGTAGGGGTGGTGGCCCGCTTCAAGCTCTCCTCCGAGCCGGAGAGCCGGCAACTGCACCCCTCCGGCAAGGGGCAAGGCGCGACCGTGGTCCGGAAAAAAGGGACCATGGCAAAGGCCAAACAGCTTTCGCCCCCCCCAAGAAAGGTGTCAAAGGCACTGAGCCAGCCGGTCCGGCCAAGCTCCGAGCCGCAAGACGACGACTGGAAGGAATTCTGAGAAGCACGGCAGGCGAGCGCAGCTGCGGCCCGAGCCCCCTTCCCCGGGGGGGCGAAAGGCCGGGGAGAGGGGGCGAGGAAGCCGGGGGAGCCCCCTTTGTCTACCCGTTCACCAGCGAGGACTTCGGGCGGGTGCGTGCCCTCATCTACCGCAAGGCCGGCATCGCCCTGGCTCCCGGGAAGATGGACATGGTCTACAGCCGGCTGACCCGCCGGGTGCGCGCCAGGGGGCTCAACTCCTTCGCCGATTACCTGCGGGTGATCGAAGCGGGAGACGACCTGGAACTTGAGGCCTTCATCAACGCCCTCACCACCAACATGACCTCCTTCTTCCGGGAACCGCATCACTTCCGGATGCTTGCCGAGCGCCTGGCACAGCACCCGGCGGGACGCCCGGTCACCATCTGGAGCTGCGCCTCCTCCAGCGGCGAGGAGCCGTACTCCATCGCCATGACCGCCGTGGACGCCCTGCAAAGCTACACGCCTGCGCTACGCGTGCTGGCGACCGACATCGACACCAACATGCTCGCCAAGGCGAGGCAGGGCGTGTACCCCGTCGATCAGCTGCAGAAAATCCCGGCCGACCAGCTGAAACGCTTCTTTCTCCGGGGGGAAGGGAATAATGAGGGGCTGGCCAGGGTGAGAGGCGAGTTGCGCAACCTGGTGAGCTTCAAGCAGCTGAACCTCTTGGATGAAAAATGGCCGATGCGCGGCAAGTTCGATTTCATCTTTTGTCGAAACGTGATGATCTACTTCGACAAACAGACCCAGCACGCCATCCTGGAAAGGATCGCGGCCCGTCTTGAACCGCAGGGGCTGCTTTTTGTCGGCCACTCGGAAAGCTTCCACGGCGCCCAGGACCTTTTCAGAACCTGCGGCAATACTGTTTATGCCTTGAGGCATTGACATCCCCCTTAGCGATGAACGGAAAGGGTCGAGCATGCAAGGCACCACCCCGCAACTCTCAAGCGCCAGCTATTTCGACCGGGATTTCGACACGGCCGCGGTGAAGATCGTGGCGGGTGAGTTTTATGCTACGGCCGACGCCACGGCGATCACCACGCTGCTCGGTTCCTGCGTCTCCGTCTGCCTCTACGACCGGCAGGCGGGCATCGGCGGCATGAACCACTTCATGCTTCCGGAACTGCTGCAAGGCGGCGTCGCGGTGGCCTGCGCCGGGGCCTGCACCGAGAACTGCTGTGCCCGCTACGGCAGCTGCGCCATGAAGCAACTTCTGCAAAGGCTGGAGCTGCTCGGGGCAAGCCGCAGGCGCCTGGAGGCAAAACTGTTCGGAGCGGCCCGCATGATAGCCGGCATGGCCGACATCGGCCAAAAGAACGCCGCCTTTGCCCTCAACCACCTGAGGGGTCAGAAAATTCCGGTCATCACCTCCGATCTGGGCGAGTGCTGCCCGCGCAAAGTCGTTTTCTTCCCCGCCACCGGGCGGGCCTTCGTAAAAAGAGTCCGGGACCTCCCGGCAGGAATCTGAATCAATGGCAATCAAAGTTCTCATAGTAGACGATTCAGCCCTCATACGCGCGCTGCTGACCGAGATCATCAATCAGGAGCCGGACCTGCAGGTGGTAGGAACCGCGGCCGACCCGCTGATCGCCAGACAGAGGATCAAGGAGCTGAACCCGGACGTGCTGACTCTCGACGTGGAGATGCCGAAGATGGACGGTCTCGACTTCCTGGAGAAACTGATGCGGCTTCGCCCGATGCCGGTCGTGATGGTCTCCTCGCTAACCGAGAAGAGCTCCTCCATCACCCTGAAGGCCCTGGAGCTCGGCGCCTTCGACTACCTCACCAAGCCGAAGATCGACATCCGCAGCGGACTTTTTGAATACGCCCAGGAGCTGACCGGCAAGATCCGCTCTGCCTACCAGAGCTCCCAGAGAAAGGTGGTCGCCGCCCAGCCAGCACGCAAACTGACCGCCGACGCGGTGCTTGCCACCCGGCACCTGCACTTCTCCACCACTGAAAAGGTGATCGCAGTCGGCGCCTCGACTGGCGGGACCGAGGCGCTGAAGACCTTTCTTGCCGCCCTTCCCGCCGACTGCCCGGCCATCCTGATCACCCAGCACATGCCGGAGGCGTTCACCCGGACCTTTGCCGCACGGCTGAACGGGCTGAGCCAGCTGGCGGTCAAGGAGGCTGAGCATGGCGAACGGCTGCTGCCGGGCCACGCCTACCTGGCCCCCGGCAACCGGCACCTGCTGCTGGCCAGAAGCGGCGCCAACTACACGGCGAGCCTCTCCGACGGCCCGCCGGTCAGCCGGCATCGCCCCTCCGTCGACGTCATGTTCCGCTCCGCGGCCAACTGCGCCGGGGCCAACTGCCTCGGCATCATCATGACCGGCATGGGAGACGACGGGGCCGCCGGCATGCTGGAGATGCACGAGGTCGGGGCCCGCACCCTGGCGCAGGACGAGGAGAGCTGCGTGGTTTTCGGCATGCCCAAGGAGGCTATCGCCCGGGGGGGCGTGGACGAGGTGGTGCCGCTTGGGGATCTGTCCGGGCGTCTGATCGCCTGGCTGCATGCCCAGGGAAAGCGCAGCTTCAGGGTGTAGCAGCCCCCGGACGACCGGCAGACCGACTACACGAAGGCCCACGCACCCGAGGTGACACTCCCTTGCTGATAAAAAACAAGAAGATACACAGCGTCATGCTGCTCAGTGCCGTTACGGTGGCCTTCGTCATGATGATCGCCAACCACCTGGTGCTGAGGCAAATACACCAGGAGGCGAGGCGGCAGGCTGGCATCCAGCAGGAAAGCAGCCTGAAGACCTTTTGGGAACTGCTGAGCCGGAAAGGGGGGGATTTCCGCGTACAGGACGGAAACCTTTGGCTAGGCGACTACATCTTGAGCGGAAACAACGAGATCCCCGACAAGGTATTCAGCATCACCGGAAGCAGGGCCACCGTATTCCTGGGAGACACCAGGGTCGCCACCAACGTGCTTTCAGCGGACGGGAGCCGGGCAATAGGCACCAAGCTCCAGGGCGCCGCCTACCACGCAGTCTACGGCAACGGCGCCCCCTACCGCGGAGACGCCTCCATCCTCGGCAATGCCTACTTCACCGCCTACGACCCGATCAGGGACGAGCGGGGGGAAATAGTAGGCGCGCTCTTTGTGGGCGTGAAGCAGGGAGAATACCTGGCCGGCTACGACCGGATCAGTCTGAAAATTCGAGCGATAAACATAACGCTGGCGGCGGTCTTCGTCCTCTGCGCGTTGCTGCTGATTCTGGAGCGCAAGCGCTCCCAGGACGTCATCCAGAAACAGCTGAGCTTCCTGCAGGTGCTCTCGGACACCATCCCGAGTCCGATCTTTTCCAAGGACGCGGCCGGACGCTACAACGGCTGCAACAAGGCGTTCCTCTCCTTCGTGGGCATCTCGCGGGAGGAGCTGATCGGCAAAACGGTGCAGGACCTCTGGCCCGGCGAGCTCGCCGAAGTCTACCTGCAGATGGACCGGGCGCTGCTGCAAAGTTCCGGCACCCAGACCTATGAATCCCAGGTCCGCTACGCCGACGGCTCCCTGCACGACGTCATCTTCAACAAGGCGGTCTTCCTGGACCCCAAAGGGGCACCTGGCGGGCTGGTCGGGGTGATCCTCGACATCACGGAGCGCAAGGCGGCCGAAGAGGAGCTGCGCAATTCCCACCAGAAAACGGCAGACATCCTGGAATTTCTCCCCTACGCCACCTTCGTCGTGGATGAAAACAAGCAGGTGATCGCCTGGAATCGAGCGCTTGAGGAGATGACCGGGGTGCCGAAGGAGGAGATGCTCGGCAAGGGGGATTGCGCCTACGCCGTCCCTTTTTACGGTCAACCGAGAAAAATTCTCATCGACCTGCTGGAAGAGGAGCAGCAGGTCATTGACCGCAGCTACAAAAACGGGAAAAAGGAAGGGAGCACGCTCTTTGGAGAGGTCCGCCTGAAACAGTACCGGGCTGGCAAGGACCGGATCATCGCCGGCGCCGCGGCCCCGCTTTGCGACCGGCAGGGAAACCGGATCGGCGGCATCCAGACCATGCGCGATATTACCGAGATCAGGCTGGCGGAGCAGGAGCGAAACAAGCTGGAGGCCCAGAATCACCACTCGCAGATGATGGAGTCCCTGATGGTGCAACTGAGCCACGACCTGAAGACCCCTCTCACCCCGCTCTTTGCCCTCCTCCCGCTGCTCAGGGGCAAGCTTGCCGACCCGCAGCAGGAAAGGATGCTGGAGATCTGCCAGCTAAGCGCCTCCCAGATCCAGGGGCTGGCCGACAAGTCGCTCGACCTGGTCCGGCTCTCCTCACAGGCGAACCGGCCGCAACTGACCCCGGTCCCGTTGGCGGAAGCCGCGAAGAGCGCCATGGAAGAGTTCGCCGCCCCGCTGTCGCTGCGGGGCGTGACCTGCCTGAATGTCATCGATCCGGACCTGCAGGTGCTGGGGGCGGCGGACCAGCTGGAGCTTCTCTTCACGAACCTGCTCAGTAACGCGGTCCGCTTTGCCGCGGAAAACGGTACCATAAGGATCGAGGCGGTCTCAACCGGCGGCGCCGTCCAGGTTTCGGTCCATGACGACGGCATCGGACTCGATCCCGGTCACACTTCGCTGATCTTTTACGAGTTCTTCAAGGCGGATGCCGCGCGCCACGACCTCAATACCCAGGGGCTGGGGCTTGCCATTTGCCAGAGGATCGTGCTGAACCACGGGGGAAGGATCTGGGCGCAAAGCCCGGGGCGTGGACAGGGAACCACCATCTTCTTCACCCTGAAGCCGGCAGCAGACCCGGTCGGAGCCGAGGAAAACGCAGCATCCTCAGAAACCTACTGGATATGAAATAGGGACTGGCAAGGCACGAGCTTTGGGGCATGATCATCGGCGGAAGCCGCTGCTTTAGTCCTGCCTTACTCTGCGTTCTTCGCGTTCTCAGCGGTAAATAAAGACAAATCGACGCCTCTATCAGGCACGCGTAAAGCGAAAGGAACCTCTCACCATGAGCAACACGATAATGATCGTCGACGACAACGAGTATGTAAGGGCTTCGGTTGAGATAATCTGTCAATCGGTGCAGCTCGGCCTCACCAGTGCGGACTCCGGTCCGCAGTGCCTGGCCCGGCTGGAGGCGGGCTTCAGGGGGATCATCCTGATGGACATCATGATGCCCGAGATGGATGGCTGGGACACCATCCGCGAGATCGTGAACAGGGGACTCTACCCCGGCAACATCATCGTGATGTTGACCGGCATGGGAGAGCCGGACGCCAAGATGGACGGGTTGCAGGAATACGTCATCGATTACCTGACCAAGCCGTTCGGCCCCGACCGGCTTATCGAGTCGCTGCAGTATTACCTGGACCTTTTGGGTGCCATGAGCGTAAACCATGAGTAGGAAAAACGTGGTGATAATCGGCGTTTCGACCGGTGGGCCGATCACCTTGAAGGAGCTGTTCAGCGGACTTCCCCCGCTGGACGCCGCGTTTCTCATCGTGCTTCATATTACCCCGGAGATGGATTTCCGGATCGCCCAGGGGCTGAACGCCGCGGCCTCCATGCCGGTAACGCTGGCCGAAGACGGAGAATACCTGAAGCAGGGGCACATCTACCTCGCCCCCGGCGGATTTCACCTGAAGCTGGACGGGAACCAGAGGATTGCGCTTTGCGAGGGGGCGCGGGTAAACTACGTGCAGCCGTCGGTCGATGTCACCATGGAGTCATTTTCCAGGCCGCTTTCCGGCAGCCTGATAGGCATAATCCTGACCGGCATGGGCAAGGACGGAGCTGCAGGGATCAGACACATCAAGAGCATCGGCGGCATCACCATGGCCCAGGACCAAAAATCCTCCACCATTTTCGGCATGCCAAAGGCAGCGGCGGAGACCGGCGCCATAGATTTCGTACTGCCGCCAAAGAAAATTGCCGAGAAGCTCAGCGAACTGCTGGGTCGCCTCCAGTGAATCCAGTGGGCTCTTTCCTTCTAGCCAGCCAAGCTATATAGTTTCCATCCGGAAACTCCGGATGTGAAACTATTGGTTTCCGATTCGGAAGGCGGGGATTTTTCGTCCTGGCAAGGAAACCGAGGGGTTGCGCGGAGGCGTACATAAGTACGCCGCACAAGCAAGACCGAAGGTTGACGCAGCCAGGGCGGAAAAGCACC
>Ga0209317_1000717_pt1 | contig 36557 bp, 32 predicted proteins | sample RifGroB2_FD_183994 | JGI IMG/M metagenome (GOLD analysis project Ga0209317, IMG submission 183994) | Soil microbial communities from Rifle, Colorado, USA - Groundwater B2 (SPAdes) (version 2) | ecosystem: Environmental > Terrestrial > Soil > Unclassified | place: Rifle, Colorado | collected... | reverse complement strand
TGGTACTGATGCACACCCTCGGCAACGATATCCTCCACGTCCTCCTTGACCTTCTCCGCCTTGCCGGCCAGCCACTCCTTGAAGGCGTATCCTTCGCGGACCGCGCCGACCGCAGCGGGCCGTACCTTTGACGACATCTTGCCGAGCCCGAGCGCCGCAAGCGCGCCAAGAGCCCCTCCGGCCACCAGCCAGAGGTCCCTTTTCTTCAAATGGATGCCTTCCATCTTCACGCCCTCCCCTTTTTCTGATTCCATTTCCTTCTCCCCCCTTTTCCCGGATGCCTCGTGATCGTGATGTTCCTTATGTTCCTTATGCTCTTTATGCTCTTTATGTTCTTTATGCTTATGGTGCTCATCGCTTTCCATTGCTGAACCTCCCGAGAAAAAAATGGGGATTTCCCACAATACCAAATTAAAAATACACGCAATCATATCGGACTACTACGCCCTGTCAAGGCGACTTGAGGGGAGTTCCAACTCTTTGCAACAGAGCGTCTTATCCTGCCTGAAAGGGGGCGAATGATCATTCGCCCCTACAGGGACACTTGCTGTGAAGAGAGCTGTCGAGTGAGTAGCTGAATTTGCAATAAGTCGATTCGATGCAGCAGGCAATTGCTGCAGGGACCGGCCCGGTTCGATTACCTGCGGGAGACGGTAGCCGCCATGGGGAGGAGAAGGTCGAGTGGAGCGGGGAGGAATGCATGGAGGGCCATCTCCATCACGAAGTGGCCGACACCGGAGGAAGAGGATGCTGCGCGGGAATGGGCGGCGCGGCGGACTTGGCACCCGACTCCACCTTCCTTCTGCATGGCTACGGACTGCAGCGCCCTGCCCAGATGCCCTTCAATCTCGCTGCGGGAAACGAGGTTCTCATCGAATAGCACAAGGACTCGGCCGGTCCTGTGGCTGGCCGAGGTTTCCTTCACCCCATGCACTGATGAGAGACTGTCCTCCAGATGAAGACATCTATCCCTGTTCCCGATCAGACAGCTGGTTTCGAATCGCAATCTTCCGGGTAGAACACTCAGCGGCGCCATCGACTTCCCTCCTTGCTCTCAAAAAAAACTGCCTGGCATCAGTCCCAGTTCAAATGAAAGTGATTATTACAATCCCGCCGCGCACAAGTCAAGCAAAAATTGACATTCGTTTTCAGAAAAGCATCATAGTCTCGATAAAACGGTGCATTAGTCGTATCAGATGTCTGCAGTACGGGGGTATGCGGAAAGACTGGGAATACCAAGGCGGGATAACGTTTGGGCCGTGACCGACGCTGACAGGGGAGAATTACTCTCCCCTGTCAGTCGTGCGCCGATCTCTTAGTTGCCACCCTCTTCGATCTGTTTCAAAAGGGCATCGGCCTCTTTCAGCTTTTGCTCCAGCTTTTTCAGCTCTTCGGGAGAGTAGACTTTCTGCCCCTTCCTGATCTCTCCTTGCAGTTTCTTCATCCGCTTCTGGATGCTGTCCACCTCTGTCATGCAGTTCTTGGAAGCGAGCAGGCACTGGTCTTTCTCATCCTTGGTCATCTGGGCAAGCGCCGGCAGTGTCGCCGACACCAGGAATGCCGCCATGACTATTGCTGCTATCTTCTTCATCTTAACCTCCCTGGATGGTGCTGTTTCAGGTCAGAATACGGTGCGGCAATCCTAGCCTACAGGGTGCCATCCATTAAAAGGCCAGGCTGACCATTACCCTGGTGGTGTACGGGTTCTCGGGATCTGCTCCGGCCACGTCGACGGCGTGCCCTTTGAAGTAGTCGCCAAGCACCATATAGGCTCCGACGAAGCTAACGGTCAGGTTCGGCTTCAACTTGTAACCGATCTCGGTATTGACCTCGGTGCCAAGATAGTTACTCTGATGAGCTCCACCGAAGTTGTTATCTTCAGCCACGGCGCCGAAGCCGAGGTTGGAATAGACGAAGAACTTGTCGATGGTCAGATCGTAACCGAGGAAACCGCCGATCAATCCCTGGGCGTTGTTGTTCAGGTCTTTGACCACGGCTTGAGCAGCAGTGTGATTATACTTGTTGTCCAGCATCATTACCATTTCGGAAGCCCCGAAACCGTGGGCGTTCGTGGTGGAACCCCGCTCCATGATGGTCTGGAAGTCGCTACGGCTGCCGCTGTTCGGGCTGTCGTCACCGGCGATATAGAGGAAGTTGACCCTGGCGGTACCGGGGCCTGCTTTCATCCTGCCGCCTACGTTGGCGGCAAAGGCGCTGACATCCTGTCCATTACCGACCACGCCGGCCCTGCCGAGCTTGCCGTTCTGATAAACGATGAAGCCGTCAACCGTAGCAGGTCCGAGTACATACTCGGCGTTCACGCCGACCATATGGATATGGGTGCGATCCTGGCTTTGACGCAGGATGTCGCTGTAGAGCAGGACGTAGTCGGCGCCCACCTTGAGGTCCTTGCTGAGGTTGTACTTGCCGCCAAAGGAAAGGAAATCGCGGGTACGGTTGCCGGGGTGGCCGTTGACGACCGAAGTGGCGCCGGTCGCCGTTGTGGTGCTGCCACCGGTGCCGTTGGCAACGTAGCTGCCGCCCGAACCGAGTGCGTCGTCCAACCTGAAATAGGCGAACCCGAGCGATCCTGCCCCGAGCTTGGAGTTGACCACCAATCCGGCCTGGTCGTCGTTCAGGATGATCCCCTTGTAGCCGACGTTGTAGTACTGCAGGCCGAGCTTCGTGTTGACGGAGGCGGTCGGCGAGTAGTCGATATAGACGTTCTTGGTCTCGAGGTTCACCGAGTCGGCGCCAATGGCAGCGCCGCCGTTACGGGTGGTGCCGTTCGAGTTGTATGAGTTGTCACCCCAGCGGGAATCGATTTCGAAGTGTGTCACCATCTTGAGTTCGTCGTCGATTTTGGCCATGTACAGGATACGGGCCCGCTGATCGACGAAGGCGTTCGACCCCGGTTTTTTCTTGTTCAAGGATCCGGGCTTGGCGGGATCTGCGCTGAATTGCGATCCTCCGCCGCCATCGTCAAAATTGGAGACGATGCCACGCAGGCGGAACATGCCGTGAAACTCGTTTTCGAGCGCCAGGGCCGGCACCGCCGAGGCCATAGTCAGCGCCGACACAGCAACTGCGGCAAAAAGCTTGTTCTTGGTGTTCATTTGTTACCTCCCGAATCGTTGTTAACTCGCAAAAAACACAATAATGTGACCGGCACCGCTTAAACCTCGAAAACAGCTTCACCTCCTTCGTCTCAGCCCGAAAGCTGGCAACAGTAACAGCGTGCTAAAGAGAACCTTCGCTACCTTCTCATCACTCTCAGTGGAATCCTTCCCAAACCGCTCAAAACCAGCCCGACATCCGGCAGGCTGCCGCAACTGCCCGGCCCGCCCTAGTCATACACATCTACACAACTATACATACATGCTATATGTCTACACACGTATACCTTTTTTGTCAATAAAAAAATGTTCTACTGAATTGATTACCGCGAGAAAGGGGGTTACCAGCTCATCTCCGTGGATGAGCCCTCACCCCTGCCTCTCCCGGAGGGCAGGTGGATTAGGTGGATTAGGGGGCCTGTGGGCTTGATGGGCTTGGTAAACGGGCAACGGGGTTGGAGAGAAAGGTGATTGCTGCGGGGACGGCTAAAGTAATGGGATCAGACGATCATCCCTTTGCGCTGGTAGACCTGGCGGACTTGACACCTGAAGGAGGGGAGATACCTGGCAAACAGGGCGCCTCCCCCCAGGCAGATAAAACCGCCCACGGCGATGGTGAGGCGCGCCCCGAAGTGGTGAGCGAGGCTGCCGGCAAACATGCTGCCGATAGGGGCGATCCCCACTACGGCCATGATGAAGATGCTCATGACGCGGCCGCGCTTGTCCTCGTCGACGAGGGACTGGATGGTGGCGTTGCTTGAGGAGCCGAGGGTCATGCCGCCGAAGCCGGCGATGACGAGGAAAACCAGGGAGAGCGGGAGGGATCGGGAGAAGGCGAAGGCAACGAGACTTGATCCGAAGGCGAGCATGGTCAGGGGAATGACTCGGCTCAAGCCTATGAGGCTACGGCGTGAGGCGAGATAGAGGGTGCCGGTCAGAGCGCCGGCTCCTACCGCTGCCATCAGCATCCCGTAGGTGCCCGCCCCGCCCTGGAAGACCTCCCGCGCGACGAGCGGGAGCAGAACGGTAAAAGGCATGCCGGCAAGGCTGGACAGGGAGGTCAGCAGCAGCACGCGACGTATCGGCGCGAAGCCGAAGGTGTAACTGAATCCTTCGCGCAGCTCACGGAGGATGCGGCGCTCGTCCTGCCTGGGGGCACGCTCGGGCACCCGGATGGCGGAAAGCGCGGCGATCACAGCCAGGTAGCTTGCCGCATTCACGACGAAGCAGACCCCTTCTCCCGCCGCGGCGATGATGATCCCGGCCAGAGAAGGTCCCAGCAGGCGCGCGACGTTGATCATGGAGGAGTTGAGGGCGATGGCGTTGCCGAGATCCTCCCGTCGCTCGATCAGCTCGACGAAGAAGGACTGACGGGATGGGGTGTCGAAGGCGTTCAGCATGCCGAGGAAAAGGCTCAAGGCGATCAGATGCCAGACCTGAACCTGGCCCGTCACCACGAAGAGCGCCAGCAAAGCGGCCTGGAGCAGGGAGAGGATCTGGGTCCAGAGCAGCATCCGGCGCAGGTTGCAACGGTCGGCCAGGACTCCTGCAAAGGGGGACAGGAACAGGCTCGGTATCTGGCTGGTGAAGGCGACGACCCCAAGCAGCACGGCCGAGCCGGTCAGCCGGTAGACGAGCCAGCTCATCGCTGCCTGCTGCAGCCAGGTCCCGATGAGGGATATGCTCTGGCCGGCGAACAAGAGCCGCAGGTTTCGGGATTGTAGGGCTCTCAGGAGGGGCTGCAACCTCATGGTATCTCCTTTAGCCGGTAAAGGGGACGCTACGCGCCCATGTCCATCTTCCGCTACGCGCGCCTGGGGCTCATTGAACCCCATCGCTCTCTAATGCACTCTCGCCTTCCCTTTATGGTGGGCGGCGCCGTTGCCGCTAATTCCCGCCCCCTGGCAACAACGATCCCGTACCAGGTTCAGCGCATCCCTCAGCAGTTCTGATACGGTAGTATGCTCACGGTCGACCAGGGTCTTGATCTCCTCAAGTTCCTCGTTGCTGACCCGCATGGATACGACGTTGTAACGTGGACTCTCCTTCTCTATCGGCATTGCGACCTCGCGCAAGGGGCAATTATAACTGACCCTCGTTCCGTTGAGTGTTCTTTTGTTATCCGTATAGCAATCTTCATTATTTTGCTCGCCGGCACTCTTGGGGGGGATCTTGCGTCGGTGCTGACGAGAGCGACTTGCACCTAAATGCAAATCCCCCTAAATCCCCCTTTTTCAAAGGGGGACTTCCCGGTGCACCGTCTCACTGAAAATGCGGCATGACTGAACGTGCTAGGGCTGCTGCCTGGGAGAAGGAGAGGGTCTGCCTGCGGAGGAGGAGCCGCCGCGGATGCGGCGGTCGGCTAGGACAAGGCAACGGGGCCAGTAACAGCGGAGCCGGGCGCTTTGGTAAGGGCGAAGGGCTCGCCCTGTCCATGATGCAATATCTGCCGCTACCTCTTCAGGACGCCAGCCTTCTCAAGAACCTTGGTCAGATGCGCAAACATCTCCTCCGACCTGCCATCGACCACCATGCCGCCCTCTTTGGCCCGGGAGGCATCGCGGTTCACCATCAACTCCACACGCTCGGCGGCGCTAAGCGGCGTCGGCGACACCGAGCGCGTCTTCTTCGGCTTGGGACTGCAATAGCCTACCGTTTCGGTCAGGTTGCACTTTACCAGCCCTGCGGCGCTAATGCCAACAGATTCCGGCTGTACTGCCGTCACGACGCTCTTTTCCGCCCGCAGGAACCCCGCCAGGGTCGGGTATCTTGGCACAACGGATCCCTTCTGGACGGTCAAAAGGGCCGGCAGTGTGCACTCCAGCAACTGCCTGTCCCCTCTTTCGACGACGCGCTGCACCTTGAGGCGCCTGTTGCCGTCGATAAGGGAGATCTCCACTATGCTGGAGAGGTGCGGAATCGCCAGCCTCTCGGCGAGGTAGGGTCCCTCCAGCCCTTCGTTGCTGTCGATGGCCGTGGCCCCGCACAGAATCAGGTCGAAATTCTCCCGCTTGCAGGTACCTGCCAGTATTTCCGAGAGCGCCGCAGCATCGAGCTTTTCTGGCTCCTCCCATTGGAGGTGCAGGGCCTGGTCGGCCCCCATGGCGACACTTTTTCTGAGCCCCTCCTCTGCGTAGCGCCCCCCGAGAGAGATCGCCACCACCTTGACGTCGTGCTGCGCATCCTTCAGTTTCAGTGCCCACTCCAGGGCCACCTCATCCAGCGGGTTAACCATGCGTACGATGTCTTCGGGGTCGATACAGTTATTTTTCAGGTCAAAGCCCGTCTGTGCATGGACGTATTTGACGGTTTTTATCAGGACGCCTATTTTCATACCTTGATTCTCCCCTGTCGTTCCCTGGCTGTGAAACCCAAGCTATCAGACCGACTCTCTGACCATTTCGATTAAGTCCTTGCACTTCACGTTTTCCACCCCGAGGGACCTGATGCCGTCTTCGAGCATGACAACGCAGTAAGGACATGAGGTGGCGATCACTTCGGGCCCGTCCTGTACCAGTTCCCTGACCCGCAACTCGTTGATCTTGGCGCCGCCTGTTTCCCGCATCCACATCGCCCCCCCTCCCCCGCCGCAGCAGAAGGTCTTGGCACCGGAGCGCTCGACGTCAAGGGTGCTGGCGCCGGGCAGCGCATCAAGCACCTCGCGCCCCTTGGTGAGGTTGTTACCCCTGGCGAGGTAGCACGGGTCGTGGTAGGCCACCTTGGCGGGAAGCTGCTTTTTCAGCTTCAGGCTGCCGCTGCCTATCAGGTCCTGGAGCAGTTCGGTGTAGTGGATCACCTCGAACTCGCCGCCGAACTGCGGGTATTCGTTTTTCAGAGTGTTGTAGCAATGCGGGCAGTAGGTAACGATCCGCTTGAAATGGAGCTTCTTCAGGTTCTCGATGTTCTTGCGCACGAAGTTGCGGTACTGGTATTCGTTCCCCAGTCGGCGCAGGGGGTCGCCGCAGCAGAGCTCCCCTTTCCCCATGATCGCCATGTCGACGCCGCCTTTGGCGAGCACCTCCGCGACGCTTTTCGCGCTTTTGGTGTGCCGGTCGTGGAAAGAGGCCTGGCAGCCGACCCAGAAAAGGGTATCGGCCTGTCCCTGCTCGGAGAGGACCCTGACATCGCCCCCCAGGGTCCAGTCTTCACGCCTCGATTTCCCCTTGCCAAAGACATCGCCGAAGTTTTCCAGGTCCCGGAACAGGTTGGTCAGCTCCGGGAAGAACCGGCTTCTTGCCATGACCCGGTCCCGGCGCAGATCGACGATCTTGTCCAGCGGTGAAACAAAGGCGGGGCAGGCCTCGGCGCAGGCCATGCAGGTGGTGCAGGACCAGACTTCCTCGTCGCAGACCCGGTGCTGGAGTTCGACGCTGCCGGCCGCTTCCGCTTTGTGCCAGAACGGAACCAGCTTGCCCGCCTCATCGATGCTCCCCCTGACATGCTGGATGATCTTCTTGGGCGAGAGGGCCTTGCCCGCAGTTGCCGCGGGGCACGCCTCCTGGCACCTGCCGCACTGGGTGCAGCCGTAAACCTCAAGCATCTGCTTCCAGGTGAAGTCGGTCGGACCGGCCAGCCCCCGGTAGCTTTCCTGCAGCCCGGAGGGGGAAAAGCGTCCATGGGGTTGGGGATGGCTGGCAAGGATGTTGAACGGGGCGAAGATGGCGTGCTGATGATCGGAGTACGGCACGTAGACCATGAAGCAGGCGAGCATGGCGGTCTGGATCCACCAGGCCGTGTGAAACAGCTGGGCCTGGGTCCCCGAGGGGAGCGCTGCAAGCCAGTCGGCAAAAAGACCGGAAACAGGCCCGGTATAGGAGACCGTCTGGAGATTGAACCGGAGCGCCTCCAGGCCGAAATAGCAGATCAAGAGGGCCGAGGCCGCAACCGTTATGGCGGCGAAGAGTCCCCCCTCGAAGTGGGGCCCCAGACGGGCCGGCTTCAGCAGGGTCCGGCGGGCAAGCCCCCAGATGAGCGCCACGATGAGCAGCACGCCGAACAGCTCGGTGAGCCCGAGGAATCCCTGGGCCAGGGCGCTGCCTCGCAGCAGGGAGGCGAACCCGAGGGCGTCCCCTACGAAGAAAAAGAGGGCATAGTAGACGAAAAAGAAGAGGGCTCCCCAAAAGAGCATCAGGTGCTGTATGCCGGCCAGGTCCTTCATGCTCAGGTTGCGGATGTTGGACCACTGACCGGGCACGTAAAGGAGAAACCGCGCCAGTGCTCCGCCTGTCCCTTCGGGGGCGGCAGCGACCGGCCGGCCGCTGCGAATCAGCGCCACGCGCCGGCAAACGATGCTAACCGCCAGGATCGCTACCGCCAGAAGAAGCAACAAGGCCGCCATTCTCTCAGGGGATGTCAACACGCTTTCTGCTCCGCTCATTTTAATCGACTCCATTTTTTATTGCTCAGCCCGCGGTTTAGGCTCTTGAATCAGAGCCGGTAAGGTCACGTACGTGCTTCACTATGGTAGGCATCAGCTGTTCCAGATCTCCCACGATGCCGAGGTCGGCCGCTTTGAAGACCGGGGACTGGCGATCGAGGTTGACGGCCACCGTGGTCGCCCCGCCGACGATCCCCTGGACGAACTCCGTGGCGCCGGAAATCCCCAGCAGGAAGATGAGGCGCGGAGCAACCCGTTTGCCGGTCTGCCCGATCTGCCGCTCATACGGGATCACTCCCGCATCCACCATGGGACGCGTCCCGCCGATGGCGCCGCCGATGCCGTCGGCGAGTTTCTGCACCAGGCCGAAGCTCTCCTTCGAGCCGACCCCACGCCCGACGGCGACGATGATGTCCGCCTCGGTGATGTCGATGGTGCGGTGGTCCGCCTTGAGGAACCCGGTGACCTGGATGGCCGCGGCCTTATCCTCCGCCGCTGCGCCGAGTGCGACCAGCTCGGCCGGGCTCCCGGCCCCGGCCTCATCGCAGGATGGCAGCCGTTCCGGCAGATAGGAGGCGATCCTTATCCCCTCACCCTGACAGCGAACCTTGGCGAAGAGCCGTCCTTTGTGCACCGGTTTCATGAACAGCAGCTCGCCGTCAGCCTCGACTTCAATCTCGGCACAATTGCTGACCAGCGGAGAGTGCAGGTTGAAGGCAAGGCGGGGCAGCAGGTCCGAGCCAAGGGATGACGAGAGCGCCAGCAAGAGACGGGGCTGCTGTTTTTTGAGCAGGTTGAGGATCACCTGCTGGTAGCGCAGCGGATCGTACTGCCTGAGCTTGCCGTCTATGCAGGCATAGAGCTTGCCGGCGCCCCGCGCGCCTGCCTCTGCGCCGATGCCGCCTAGTTCCGGGCCGAGATACAGGGCGTGCAGTTCCCCGCTCAGTTCTGCGGCCAGTTTTTTCCCTTCCTCAAGCAGCGCAGTTGCATGGCGGCTGATCTTGCCATCCTCAGCCTCCACAAGGACCCACACGTCTTTGTTCGTATTCATTCCTTCTTCCCCTCGAAGTAAGACATCACACCGCTGGTTAGTATTCCCGCAGGCCCCGGCAGACGGAGGCCGGTCAGGCTGGTGGTAGCACTAGATATGAAGGGCGGTGACGTAACCCTCATAGATCGCCTCGGTCATTTTCCGCGGCAGGCTGCAGTCCCCGATGGTATGGATCTCCGGAAGTTTCGACTCCCACTTGAGCTCCTCCGCCAGGGCGTTGTCGGAGGCCCCTCCCAGGCAAAGGACCACCGTGTCGACCGCTTCGATCTCCACCGTTTCCCCCCTGGACTGCAGGACGACCGACTTCTCCTTGATCTGTTCCACGCTGGTATCGACATGGATCTCGATGTTTTTATCCTTTTCCACGTCGCGCAGCAGGAGCCACTTGGTTCTGCCACCCGCATCCAGGCAGAGGGTCGGCATCGGCTCGGTGAGCACCACGGACGATCCTTTGGCCGAGATCAGCTGCGCTATCTGACAACCGATCAACCTGCCACCGATCACCACGACCCGCTTGCCCGGCTCCACCTTGCCGCTCAGGATATCGAGGTAGGTGCAGACATGGCTTTGCCGGGTGCCGGGGATGAAGGGGATATAGGGTACCGCGCCGGTGGCCATGATGACCACATCCGGATTGGCAGCGTAGATCTTCTCTTTGTCGGCCGCTTCCCCGAGATGGATATCGACCCCCGCCTTCCTCATCTGGGTGGAGAGGTAGCGGACGATCTGCTCAAGCTCGCCGCGCTTTATCGCCTTGCGCCCCAAAAGAAGCTGGCCGCCGAGTTCCGGTTCTTGCTCATAGAGCGTGACCTGATGCCCCCTCAAAGCCGCCACCCGGGCCGCGGACATGCCTGCGGGGCCTCCACCGACCACAACCACGCGCTTCTTCCTCTCGGCGGGCTTGATCGCCAGCTCCCTCTCGCGGCCGGAGAGCGGGTTGATGGCGCAGAAGACCGGGACCATGGACCCCAGCATGTCGATGCACCCCTGGTTGCAGCCGATGCACATGCAGATGTCGTCCAGCCGCCCCTCCTGGGAGAGGTTCGGCAGTTGCGGGTCGGCGTGGAGGCCGCGCGCCATGGAGATGAAGTCGCTTTTCCCCTCCTTGAGGACGGCATCGGCGTAGGCGCAGTCGTTGATGCGGCCGGCGATGGAAACCGGGATATTGACGGCGCGCTTGATCCCCTCGACCAGGTGGACGTTGCAGCCAAGCGGCATCCCCATGGGCTGGACGATGGTGAAGGCGGTCTCGTAGATGCCGGACGAGACGTCGATCAGGTCGGCGCCGGCCGCCTCGAAGCGCTGGGCGATCCGGATGACCTCCTCGGGGACGAGTCCTCCGTCCACGTACTCGTCGCCGGGCACCCGGCAGGCGATGGGGAAGTCGGGGCCGCACGTCTTGCGGATCCCGGCGATGATTTCCAGTGGAAAACGGAGCCGCTTCTCGAAGGTTCCCCCCCAGTCATCGGTCCTCTTGTTGCCGTAGGGGGACATGAACTGGGCGATCAGGTAGCCGTGGGCGCAGTGCAGCTCCACGATGTCGAAACCGGCCTCCTTGCTGCGCCGTGCCGCGTCCACATACTTCTGCACCAGGACCGGAATCTCCTCGCTCCGCAGTTCCCGCGGCAGTTCGCCGTAGCCGGGGAGGACGCAGGTGACCGGCGAGGGGCCGTGTGCCTGCACGCCGGTGACGTTGGAGTGGCTCTGCCGTCCGCCGTAGACCAGTTCCAGTCCGATCTTCGCGCCGTGCTTGTGGACTTCCTGTGCCAGGCGCCGGTACCCCGGGATCTGGCTGTCGTCGTAGAGCCCGAGCTCCAACACCCTCCCTTTCCCCAGGGGATCGACATAGGTCGCCTCGATGAGGATGAGCCCGACCCCTCCGTCGGCCTTGGCCGTCAGGTTGTCGATGTACCTCTGGGTGGGGTTACCATAGATGTCACCGTAATTTCTTTCCATCGGCGCACTGATGATCCTGTTTTTCAACCTCAGCTTGCCAATCGCCCCAGGCTCGAACAGCTTCTCAAACTGACTCACGGGCTCTCCTTTCTATGAAACAGAATGAAACAGGTTAAGGTTAAGGTTAAGTTAATCCGAACCCTAGCCTAGCCCTACTCCTACTCATTACTCTTCGCCTACTCTTAGTCTTAATCTTAGTCTTAATCTTAGTCTTAATCTCAATCTGCTTTTCAGACCAGCATCCTGCCGCCGTCGACGAACAGCACTTGGCCGGTGATATAGTCGGAGGCGCTGGAGGCCAGAAAAATCACCGGCCCCGCCAGGTCCTTCGTTTCGCCGAACCTGTTCAGGGGGACCATCTTCAGGAATTCCTTCCCCTTCTCGGGGTCGTTGAAGTTCGCTGCCGTCATCTCGGAGATCAGGTAGCCAGGCGCTATGACATTGGCCGTGACGTTGTACTTGGCCCACTCCCTGGCAATGAGTTTGGCCATGTGGGCGACACCGCTTTTGCTGGTGCCGTACAGGATCCGCTGCTCCGCCCCCAGGAAACCGACCACCGACGAGATGTTGATGATCTTCCCCCTCCGGTTGGCAATCATGGATCGGCCAAAGACCTGGGAGCAGATGTAAACCCCTTTGAGGTTGATGTCCATAAGGAAATCCCAGTCGCTATCGCGGGTCTCCTCGATGCTCTTCTGGACCAGCACCCCGGCGTTGTTGACCAGGACGTCCACCCTGCCGAACTCCTTCAGTACCTGCTCCGAGGCGTCCTCCACCGAGTCCCTCTTGGAAACGTCAAGGTGCAGGCCCAGAGCCCGGACTCCATGTTTTTCCGCCAACTCCAGGGCCGTCTGCTTTGCCTTGTCCCACTGCAGGTCCGCCAGGACGACATCAGCGCCGGCAGCGGCGAGCGATTCGGCCATCTCCCGACCGAGCCCCTGCGCCCCTCCGGTTATTACGGCTACCTTGCCTGTAAGGCTGAAATCCGGCGTTCCCATCTGGCTCTCCATACAGCGAAAAAACAAGTTTCAATACAAAAAACCCCTCACCCGGCCTTCGGCCACCCTCTCCCGGGCGAGGGCATATCAAATTTTCTCAAGGGATCAGCAGCGCTTTTACGGCATCCCTGCTCTCAGCCGCTTCGAATCCATGCTGCCAATCCTGCAGAGAGAACTTGTGAGAGACGATCGGCCCGAGGTTTAGCTTGCCATCGGCCGCCAGCTCGCAGAATTTGGCAAAGCTCTGCCGCGTGGTGCCCCGGCAAAAGTGGAGCTTGACCACCTCGGTTATCATCCTGGCCCAAGGGACCTCGACCAGCCGGTCCCCGATCCCTACCGCCACGATGGTACCTGCGCGGCGCACCATATCGAAAGCCGGCTGCAAAGCGGCAGATGTACCGGTGGTGTCGAAGATCAGGTCCGCACCCTTACCGGCGGTAGCTTCCCTGACCGCTCTGACCGGGTCCTCTTGCTGGACGTTGACTATGTGATCGAAACATGCCAGCTCCCTGGCAACCTGGAACCGGTTCTTGAGCGCGGAATTTCTTCCGGTGATCATCACCTTGCCGGCACCGGCAGCCTTTGCTATCTGTCCGGCCAAAAGCCCGATGGGGCCGCACCCCAGCACCACGACAAAGTCCCCGGGCTGCACGGAGTTCTTCACCAGCATGGCGTCTATGGCGACGGCGGCGGGCTCGGCCAGCGCAGCCTCATCGAAACTCATCTGCTCGGGGATCCGGTGCAGGAGCCTGGCCGGGATCCTGGCATACTTGGCGAACACGCCGTCAGCCTTGATCCCGAGGTACTTGTTGCCGGCGCAGAAATTGGCATTGCCGCTGATACAGTTGAAACAGGTGCCGCAGTTCTCCACGTTCCCTTCGGCGATGACGCGGTCACCCGCCTGCCAGACGCGCACCCCTGCCCCCACCTTGTGTATCACGCCGGAAAACTCGTGACCGATGGTGACCGGCATGTCCGCCAGGTAGGTGTCGTTCATGATGTGCAGGTCGGTGCCGCAAATGGCCGCTGCCTTGACCTCGACCAGGACGTCGTCCGCGCCGATCTCCGGCAGGTCGACCTCCATGAGCGTCAGCCCTTCCATCCCTTTGCCATGCTTTACAAGTGCTTTCATTTGACCTCCTCCTGCAGCGCAGTCGAGGAAACGGCCGTACCACCTGGTGTCAGATGGCGTGCCCCTTGGGCAGAATCATGAGTTTCGGGATGCGGATGTTGCGGTCCTGCCGGAGGATGTGCAGCACGGTATCGGCGATCTCCTCTGCGGCCAGCGGACGCGCCACATTGAGCTTTTGTGCGGTCGGCACGGCCTGCCTGCGGTCCATCCCGGTGGCACCACACCCGGCTCGATGCAGGTCACCCGGACGTTCGTGGCGGCAAACTCAAGCCGCAGCCCCTCGGAGAGAGCCTCCACGGCGAATTTGGTCCCTGCGTAGGCCCCGGCAGTTTCCCTGACCTTGGTTCCCATGACACTGGAGATGTTGACCATGTCTCCGGCATCGCAGGACTTGAAATGTTTGGCGAAGGTATAGGCGACGCGGAAGGCGGCTTCCACGTTGACCCGCACCATGACGCAGACCTTCTCTATGTCGATCTCTTCGACGAGCCCGGTTTCCAGAAGTCCGGCGTTGTTGACCACTATGTCGCAGCGGCCGAACTGCCGTAATGCCGTATCCAGGAGCTGGCCCGGGATTTCGGGCGCGCCGATGTCTCCCAGCACGTAGGGCGAAGCGGTCTCGGCTGCCAGCTGGGCCAGTTTTTGCCGGTCCCTGCCATGCAGCACCAGGCGGATGCCCTGCCCGGCGAACTGCTGCGCCAGAGCCTTGCCGATACCACTGGTGGAGCCGGTGATCACTGCCACTTTTCCCTGTAACTGTTCCATGAGTCACCTTGCCCGTTGCCTTCCGGGGTCCAAAGAAGTTCGAGATCGGGGAGCGGCTTTCCCGCTCCACCGAGCTCGAAAGCTGCTACTCCACCCCGAAGGTCTTTCTCACGCAGTGCCAATCACTTATGGAGAAGTCCTGCGGCTTTTTGTACAGACTGTTCCTGCTCAACCCTATGCCCATTTTGTGCAGATCGACCAGCATCTCGCAGCTCTTCAGGCCGACAATGTTGGGATCGAGGTAGGTAAGGCCATCGATGGTGAAGGTTTCTTTGGAGAGACCGTAGGCATCCATGAAGTAGGCGGACTGGATGGTGCATGCCGCGACCATGACGTCGGCGCCGCGCTCCTTGCTCCAGCGGATCGCCTCCAGGGTGTTCTGCTTGCAGACTTCCGGCTTGGCGAAGATCTCGTCCAGGGACATCTTGATGGAACCGGAGCCAACGCATTTGGCTTCCAGGCCGTAATGCCGCACCAGGTTCGCCATGGAAGGGGCCGACTTGTCGGAGTTGGTCACCACCGCAAAGCGGTGCCCCAACTGGGCTGCCAGATGGATAGTAGGCTCGTGAGTCCCGATCAGCGGGATATCGACGTTCTCTTTGGCCTCAAAGACGCCCGGATCCAGCATGCAGCCGAAGATGACGCCGTCATAGCCGTCGCGCTCGGCCTGGATGCCCCTTTCGATCAATTCGCCGACGATGAAGTTTTTGTAGTAGTGGTAGTCGAGATAGGTCGGCCCCTTGGAGAGGTTGTCGACAACCACCTCTGTGTCGGGTCTTTTTGCCTGGTCCAGAATGCGTTGGATGAGTCCATTGTACCTGTCCGTGCCGAACGGGTTCATAAAGAGAATCTTCACTATTGCCTCCTTGGGTTGATAAATTCGCTGCTCTGTTTCGTCCCGCTACCAAATGCTTCATTAGTTATATGTATATACAGGTAGACATCAAAATACAAGCAAAAAAAGAGAGCCCCAGAAAAATCACAGCGATGATCTTAACCCACTGCTGTATGAGGTCCCTGCTGTCAGACTCCCAGATATCCCTCACGGACCTTGTCGTTGTCAAGAAGCTCGACGCCGGCCCCCTCCAGGATCACCCTGCCACCCTCAAGGACATAGGCGCGCTTCGCCATCTCCAGCGCCACCAGCGCGTTCTGCTCCACGAGCAGCACCGTGAGACCTTCCTTGTTCAGATCCACAAGCACCTGGCACACCTGCTCCACGATCATCGGCGCGAGGCCCAGCGACGGCTCGTCGGTCAGCATGATCTTCGGCTGACCCATGAGAGCCCGCGCGATCGCCACCATCTGCTGCTGCCCGCCGCTCATGGTCCCCGCCAGCTGGTCCATCCGGTCGCCAAGGATCGGAAACAGGTCGCAGACGTACGAGAGGAGCTTGTCCCTACCCTTCTGCCCCAGCTCGTTGTGGCGCCGGTAGCAACCCATCAGGAGGTTCTCGCGCACCGTGAACTCGTTGATGATCTGGCGACCCTCGGGCACCTGCACGATGCCGCGGTCCACGATCTCGTGCGGCTCCTTCTTCTGGATCTCCTCGCCCTGGAAGGTGATGCTGCCGCTCTTGCACCCCACCACGCCGGAGATGGTCTTCAGGAGCGTGGTCTTACCGGCGCCGTTCGAACCGATGATGCTCACTATTTCTCCGGCGCCGACATGAAGGGATACGTCCCAGATAACCGTCACCTGCCCGTAGGCCGCCTGCACGTTCTTGAGATGCAGCATTTAGTACTCCTTCCCGAGGTACGCCTTCACCACTGCCGGGTTCTTCCCGATCTCGGACGGCGTTCCTTCGGCGATCTTTCTTCCCACATCCATGACATGCACGTTGTCGCTGACGCTCATCACCAGCTTCATGTGGTGCTCCACCATGAACACCGTGGTCCCCTTGGAGACGATGGCGCGCAGCGCGTCCTTCAGCATGTCCTCCTCGTAGCCGTTCAGACCCGCGGCCGGCTCGTCCAGGAGGATCAGCTCGGGGCGGGTCGCCATGGAGCGCGCCACTTCCAGGAGGCGCTGCTGGCCGTGCGGCAGGTTGCCGGCGCTGTCGTCGGCCACCTTTTCCAGCCCCACCAGCTTCAGCATCTCCCGCGCATAGTCGTGGATCTCCTCCTCTTCCCGGCGCACCTTGCCGCTGTTCAGCACGATCGGTACGAAGGTGCCGTGCTTGGCCCAGTGATGCCCCCCCACCATGACGTTTTCCAGGACGCTCATCCCCTTGAACATCTTGGTCAGCTGGAAGGTGCGGGCCAGCCCCTTCTTGACGATCTCGTGCCGCGGCAGGCCGCAGATCTTCTTGCCGGCGAAGTGCACCTCGCCCTGGGTCGGCTGGTAGACGCCGGTCACCACGTTGATGATGGTCGACTTGCCGGCGCCGTTGGGACCGATCAGCGCGGTGATGGTACCCTTTTGCACCGCGATGTTGATGTCGTTGAGCGCGCGCAGCCCGCCGAAAAACTTGGACACATTTTTAAGTTCCAGAAGCATCACTTTTCTCCCGCAATTCTTTCGTGGTCTCTTTGGGTGTAGCTCCCGGTCACGAGGCTGCTTCCGCCTTGGGAGCGGCGGCGGGCTCTTTGCCGCGGCGCAGCCTGCTCCATAGCTGCGGCAGGGTGCCGACGATGCCGTCGGGCATGAAGCGCAGGATGCAGAACAGGATCAGACCCTGGACCAGCATGATGTATTCCTGGATCGACACCAGCAGGTAGGGAAGGAGCGTCATGATGGCGGCGCCGACCACGGCTCCCAGGTTGGTGCCAAGGCCACCGACGCAGATCATGACCAGGATCGAGATGCTGGTCCAGAGCGCGAAGGTGGAGGGACTCAGGAACCCCGCCTGCTGCGCGAAGAGCGAGCCGGCCACAGCCATGAAGGCCGAGTTGATGAGCCAGGCGAATCTCTTGTAGTAGTCGACGTCGATGCCAAGGGCCGAGGCGGCATCCTCGTCGTCCCGGATCGCCTTCAAGGCCCGGCCGATGCGCGACTCCATCAGGAAATAGCAGATGAGATAGGCTGCCAGGAAACAGACCAGGATCAGGTAGTAATAGACCTTGTCGCCCGCGTCGCCGCCGAAGAGGGTCATGGGGGGGACCGTGATGCCGTCCGCTCCGCCGGTCAAATTGGGGAAACGCTCGGCGATCAGGAACACCGCCATGCCGAAGGAGAGCGTGCCGATCGCCATGGCGTGCCCCTTGAGGCGCAGGAGCGGATAGCTCAGGAGCCACGCCACCAGCACGGCAAAGACGACGCCGACGGGAAAGCCGATCAGGTAATGCACGTTGTACTTCACCTGCAGCATGGTGGGGAGATAGGCCCCGATGCAGAAGAAGCCGGCGCTACCCATGTTTATCTGGCCGCAGTAGCCCATGAAGATGTTCAGCCCGAGCGCGGCGATGCCGTAGATGCTAACCAGAACCACCATGTAACGGTAGAACTCCGCCACTCCCAGGGGGAGCAGCCCGGCCGCGAGGGCGATGCCGCAGATGATCAACAGGTCTTTTTTCCGATTTCGCAACATGTCTTCTGCTCCCTATTAGGTACGGCTGTTCATGGTCTTGGGCATCATGAAGCCCGAGAAAAGCCCCTGCGGTTTTATGGTGAGAACCACCATGAGCACCACGAAGGTTCCCAGCTCGGCATGGGCGGAGGAGATGTAGCCGACGATCACGGCGCGGATCAGGCCGACCAGTACCCCTCCCAGGACGGCCGCGTACGGGTTGCCCCACCCCCCGACGATCAGGGCGATGAAACCGTTGATGCCGAGGATCAGGCCGTCGGTCGCCGTGAAGGCGGAAAACGGGGCGCAAAGGACGCCGGCCACCGCCGCGATCATGCCGGAGATGACGAAGGAGAGACTCGCCATCTTGGAGACCTGGATCCCCGCCAGGAGCGACACCTCGCGGTTGAAGCCGGTGGCCCGAAGCGCGAGCCCGAGCCGGGTCTTGTGCAAGAGGTACCAGTAGCCGGTGACGATCGCCACCGTAGCCAAAATGATCAGCACCCCCTGCGAGTCCATCGGGACGCCGGCCAGCTGCAGCGGCTCGTTGCCGAAGAAGTGCTCGATCGGCATCCAGTAGAAGCCGGTGAAGATGCCGACGGTGCCGGCGGCGATGGTCCCGACCGACATGGTGCCCAGGATCGGATAGAACGGGTGCACGTCCCGCTTCAGAAGCGGCGTGACGATGGCCGCGTTGGTGAGGTAGCCCATGAGCGCCCCGGCCAGTATCGCCAGGGGAAAGGCGACATAAAGCGGCAGCCCCAGCTTGGTGAGCGAGGCCCAGCAGACCGCCACCGCCACCATGGCAAATTCACCCTGGCCGAAGTTCACCAGCTGGGTCGCGTTGATGATGACCGTGTAGGCAAGCCCGACCAGACCGAACAGGCTTCCCAGGGAGAGCCCAACTATCAAGATGGGCACGATATCCGCCAATATGTTGTTCATATGCCACCCGCACCTTCGTTGTTTGTGGGTACCCGCCCTGAGAGGCACCGGGCCTGACAGGGCGGGAGTCCCGGTTCCATGCAGCTATTTGCTCGGCTGAATCTTGCCATTCTTGATGGAGTAGATGATTTCGTCATCCAGATCCACCAGGTGGTTCTTACCGACTACGAATCCGCCCTTGCTCCCCTTCTTGCCGGTTGCCCGCTCGTAGCTGGGAAGCTTGTAGAAGGCGTCCCGGATGGCGGTCGAATCATCGGGGTTTCCGCTCGCTTTCAGCGCTGCAACCAGGAGGCTGATGGCGTCATAGGCGCGGAGCACTTTTTTGTCTTCGTCCACAGGCTTGCCGGTGTATGCCCTGACCTTGTCGTATACCTTGCGTGCCAGAGGCTTCGAGATGTCGGCGGCCTGAAGGGTCTCCCAACCGTTGAACATCTCCGGCGCACCGAGTTTGGTCGCAGAGGTTATGTTGGCGGCGCTGACATGGATCACGTAAGGCTTCCAGCCAACCGAGCTCATGGCCTTCGCCAACCCGGCGGTCTCAGCCTCATAGTCCGCGCAGAACACGGCCTGGGCGCCGGAGTCCTTCAGTTTCTTGACCTGGATGGTGAGGTCCTTCGCTTTAGGCTCGACCAGCGCTTCGCTCACTACCTTGATGCCGTATGCCGGGGCCTTTTCCTTGATCATGGCCAGGGTATCGGTGCCCCAGGCCAGAGTGCTCCCTTCAAAGGCGATTCTGGTGTGACCGAGTTTTTTCATCCTGGCCAGCGCCGCCTCGACGCTCAGGAAGATGGGGTCCTCGGTCCTGAAGAACCAGGACTTGCCGTCCTTGACCAGCAGCCTGTCGCTGGCGGGATCGATGGCGATGATGGGGACATGATTTTTATCGGCCCAGTTTTTCAGGGCAAGGCAGACCGACGAAGTGACGCCGGCGATGATCACCTTGCAATCGTACTTTTCTTTGAACATCTTCGCGTTGCCCACCGCTTTGGCCGGATCGGAGGCGTTGTCCTGGGTGATCAGGTTGATCGGCCTGCCGTTGATGCCGCCGGCTTTGTTGATTTCCTTGACGATCATCTCGACGACCGGCGCTTCCTGCATGGTCAGGGTAGCGGCAGGACCGGAAAAGTCGGTGGTAAATCCGACGTTGATCGGTGCCCCGGCTGCTGCAGCCAGCGCAGGTTGCAAAGCGGAAATCAGCAGCAGCGCGCTTACTGCCAAGACCGTCTTCAGATACCTGAATGGATTACGTGTCATTTTCATACCCCTCCTTTTTGACCTTCTCGTTTGTGTACCTGCCATGACCAGACCACCCGGTACGATGTGAAGAAAGGACTCTCCCCATCGCTTGCCACCTAAAACGGTTTTGCACACCACCGTTGAAGCAATGATTTCTTTCGCTATTTATCCGGCCCTGACATTGGCAGGTTGGCGCCGGTCATCACGCCAGTTGAAACTGCTGTATTGCAGTGCTGCCCGGCGGTCGCCGCAGCATGTAGTATGTATACACAACTAGACATCAGGTGTCAATAAAAAATCGTTCTGCTGCAGGCGAACTTGTAAAAAAGAGACCGTGGTCCGGCCGGGAGGATTTCAGCAACCGACTTTAAAATAACGGGCGAAGCCGACAAGTGGCGCGGCTTGCGGGGGCGGTGGTTCTTGATGGCAGCCTCGACAACGGCGTTTGCCCAAACGGGGAGAGAATACGGAATATTTCTTCAGTAGGTCGGTAAGGGGGCCCCCTCGCTCTCCGGGAGAGGGGCAGGGGTGAGGGTGCCTCCACGGAGCAGCAATCGCGAACATGGAAAGCTCCCTCATCCCGACCCTCCCAGGGGGCGAGGGAGAAGTTGTAAAGGAGGACGAGGGAGAGCATTGAAAGTTGTAAAGGAGGACGAGGGGAGCACTGAAGCTGCAGGCGGTCGGGGGGAGGCCAGCAATGAGGGGATAGGCACGGCGGGTCATCACCCAAAAAAACCCCGGGGAAGCAGTGAGCTTCCTCGGGGCGTCTTGCGTCTCCGGGTTATTCCACTATCACATGATGGACATGCTTGTCAGGCGAGTAGATGTCCATGATGTTCCAGTGGCCCGCGGTCGGCGTCGGGACGTTCTGCATCTGTACGTCGATAACACAGGGTTTACCGCACTCGATGGCACGCTCCAGCGCCGGTTTGAACTCTTCCGCCGACTGGATGCTGATCCCTTCAGCCCCGTACGCCCTGGCCAGGGCGGCGTAATCCGGGAGCCCCTTCGGGAAGATGGTGCCGAAGGTGGTGCCGAAATGGGCCTTCTCGAGACCTGCGATGACCCCGTAGGCGTTGTTGTTCATAACCACCCAGATGGTCGCCACGCCGTCCTCTACCGCCGTCGCCAGCACTGCGGGGTTCTGCCCGAAACCGCCGTCACCCACCAGCGAGACGACCACGCGGTCCGGAGCCGCGATCTTCGCGCCCAGGGCCGCAGGCGAACCGAAGCCCATGGTGGCGAAGCCGCCGGGGGTCAGGACGCAGCCCGGCACGCAGATCGGGAACTGCTGCCCGACGCCGTTTTTGTTCCAGCCGACGTCGGTGGTGATGTAACCGTCCCGCGGCATGATCTCGCGCAGTTCGGCAAGGATGCGCTCCGGCCGCATCGGGTAGGCGTTGGAGTTGACGTGCTCGGCGTTCTGCGCGCGGAACTCCGCTTTGTTGGCGGCGATCTCCTGCTTGAGAGCCTCGTCCTTACGCCCCTCCGGGTACAGTCTCTTGGCGACCCGGTTCAAAACGGTGAGGGCCTGCTTCAGGTCTGCGACCACCCCGATCTCGACGGGGAAGTTCCGCCCGATCTCGCTCGCCTCGATGTCGATGTGAATCAGCTTGGTGGGCGGGATGTTGAAGGTGTAGCCCGGCTCCCAGGAGCTGCTGTCCGCTTCGGCGAAGCGGGTGCCGAGGGCCATGATGTAGTCGGCGTGCAGGCATTTGCCGTTGATGAACTTGGTGCCCCAGAAACCGGCCATGCCGAGGGTGAAGGGGTGGTCGTCCGGCAGCGCCCCTTTGCCCATGGTGCTGTAGGAAACCGGGATGCTCAGGTGGTCGACGAACTCGCGCAGCTCATTGGCGGCGTCGGACAGCACGATGCCCCCCCCGACGTGCAGATGGGGATTCTTCGCCGCGACCAGGGTGCGCACGATCTTCTCGGCGATCTCGTCGTCGATGGACGGCTTGTGGAACTTCTTCGAGTTGTGCTTCAGGCGCTCGAAGAGGGCGACGTCGCACTCCCTGGAGAAGATGTCCATCGGCACGTCGACCAGCACCGGTCCCGGCTGGCCGCTTACCGCCAGCTGGAAAGCCTTTTCGATGATCTCCGGGAAGTGCTCCGGCCGCTCGACGCGCCAGGCGCGCTTCACGATCGGCTTGAAAATCTCGTACTGGGCGCCGTCGGAGTGCATGCTGACTTCCTGCTGGCCGTTCTTGCCGTAGAAATGGCTGGCAATGTCGCCGGCAACGATGACCATCGGGGTGCAGTCCAGGGCCGCGGTGGCGACACTGGTAACGGCGTTGGTCATGCCCGGGCCGATATGCAGCAGCACCACCGAAGGCTCGCGGGTGACACGGGCGTAGCCGTCCGCGGCATGGGCCACGATCTGCTCGTGCCGCCCGTTGACGAACTTGATGGAACTCTTCTCCATCTCCGCCAGTACCGCGATGTTCGTGTGTCCGCAGATACCGAAGACATGCTTGACACCCCTGTCCTCCAGGTACTTTACAAATTGCTTGGAAACCAGCTCTTTCATGCTCTCCTCCGTTTGAATTTTTTGTTTCGGTTAAAAAAGCCCATTTTGTTGTCGCTGAAGGACTAGAGGTCACGACAGATCCGTGTCGATATGGCCGGCGCGGTCACTCCCTGAGGAACGGGTTGGGAAGGTTCATCCCCGTGGAGACCCAGACGCTCTTCACCTGGAGATAATCCTTGATGGCGTCCCGTCCCCCTTCCCGGCCGATGCCGCTGCGCTTATAGCCTCCAAAGGGGGAGGTGTAGCTGGTATCGCGATAGGTGTTGATCCATACGGTGCCCGCCTTGATCTTTTCGGAGACATACACCGCCCGCTCAAGGCTGGTGGTCCAGATGCCTGCGGCAAGCCCGTAATTTATGTCGTTGGCGATGCGGATGGCGTCCTCCACGTCCTTGAAGCGGATGACGGAGAGGACCGGGCCGAACACCTCTTCCTGCGCGATGCGCATGTTGTTGCTGACATCGGTGAAGATGGTCGGCTGGATGAAGTTCCCCTTGGCATAGACGCCGTGTGTCAGGGGCTCGCCCCCCAGGGCGCAGGTGGCGCCTTCCGATTTGGCGATGTCGATGTATTTCAGCACCTTTTCATACTGGAGCCTGGTCGCGATAGGACCGATATGGGTCTCGGGGTCGGCCGGGTCGCCGATCCGCGCCTCTTTCACCATCGCCACCATGTCCGCGACGAATTTGTCGTGGATGGATTCGTGCAGCAACAATCTCGATCCGGCGACGCAGGACTGGCCGGCTGCGGAGAAGATCCCTCTCACCGCCCCTTTCACAGCCTGATCCAGGTTGGCGTCGTCGAAGACGATGTTGGGCGATTTGCCGCCCAGTTCCAGGATCACCTTCTTGAAGTTCTTGGCGGCAAGCACGTTGATAGCCTGGCCCGCCATCTCGCCGCCGGTGAAGGCGATCTTCGCCACCAGCGGATGCGTGACCAGCGGTTCCCCGACCTGACCGCCGAAACCGGTGACCACATTGACCACCCCCTTGGGGAACCCCGCCTCCATCACCAGGTTCATGAACTCGAGCGTCGTGGTGGAGGTGAACTCGGACGGCTTTATGACAACCGTGTTGCCGGCCGCCAGCGCGGGAGCCACTTTCCAGGTCGCCAGCATCAAGGGTGAGTTCCAGGGGGTGATGGCCGCCACCACGCCGAGCGGCTCGTAGCGGGTGAAGTTGAAGACCCCGGCTTTGTCGGTGGGGATCACCGCGCCTTCCACCTTGTCGGCCAGACCGCCATAGTAGTGGTACCACTCGGCGGTGTACTTCATCTGGGCATGGCACTCGGCGAAGAGCTTGCCGTTGTCGCGGGATTCCAGGCGCGCCAGGAACTCCGCATCCCTGGCCAGCAGGTCGCCCAGCTTCCTCAGCAGGGCGCCCCTCTGGCTGGCCGTAAAAGCGGGCCAGGGTCCGCTGGAGAAGGCCGCATGTCCAGCCTGCACCGCCTTCTCCACGTCAGCCGCATTTCCCTCCGAGATCAGAGCCCAAGGCTCGTTATCGAAAGGGTTGCTGGTTTCGAACCAGTTATTGCTGTCGGGCGCAGTCCACTCGCCGTTTATGTGCAGAAGATACTTTTTCACAACCCGCTCCCCGATGCTATTTGTAATCCTGCGTTGACTGCCGCAAGGGCAATGATGATCCGCCGACATACCCGGCACTACCTGTAGGAGCGGCATTCGTGCCGCGATTATCGGCAGCTGATCGCGGCACGAATGCCGCTCCTACAGAAGAACACCCGACTCCGAGGTAACGGCAGTAGCTTAATTCAATGGCAGTGGGGCCGAGGGAAGTATTGCCATTACCAGAAGCTCTTCCGGTATTTTTTTGTGTCATGGTACTTTTTGTGGCTAAGTCAGTACGTCTTTTTTTGTGTCTTTTGTGCCTTTTTGTGGCGAAGTCTGTCGTCTTGTTTGTGTCTTTTGTGCCTTTTCATGGTCAAGAAGGTTTAGTACACCGCCCGGCCGCCGCTGATGTCGTAGCAGGCGCCGGTGGAAAAGCTGCATTCGTCCGAAACGAGGAACCGGACCAGCGACGCGACCTCCTCGGGCTTGCCGAAGCGCCGCATCGGGATCTTGGCGAACAGCATGTTCCTCTGCTCATCGGTCATGCTCTCCGCCATCTTACCCTCGATCATGGTGGGGGCGATGGAATTGACGATGATCCCGTCCTGCGCCACTTCCAGGGCCAGGCCCCTGGTGAAGCCGATGACACCGGCCTTGGAGGCCGTGTAGGCGCAGGAATTTGGGTTGCCGTCCTTGCCTGCTATCGAGGCGAAATTGACGATCCGGCCGCTTTTCTGGGTGCGCATCTGCCCGATCACCGCCTTGCAAAGGAGGAAGGTCCCCTTGAGGTCGATGTTCACCACCCGGTCCCAGTCCTCCACCGCGTATTCCCAGACCGGCAACGTCGGTCCCAGGATGCCTGCGGCGTTCACCAGGATATCGATCTTCTTGAAGTCGCGGATGACACAGTCCGCCATCTCTTTTACCTGGTTCCATTGGGCAATGTCTACGGCATGGATCAGGGTCTTTCGGCCCAGCGCCTGAATCTCGGCAGCTGCTTCCTGCATCGATTTGGCATCGATATCGACCAGCACGATGTCGCTGCCATCTTTAGCCAGCCTCAAAGCCACGGCCTTGCCAAGTCCCATTGCAGCCCCGGTAACGATCGAGACCTTCCCTGTTAAATCACTTGCCATTGACCTGCCCCCTTTCGTGTTTGGGAAAATTGTTTATCTGAGGTTTTATTCAAACCGCTTTGCGGCATTCAAGCTGATAATCTTTCCCCGCCGCGGTGTTACCGGCTGTTTTCAACTACCGGTATAGCCGACAGCGGTTATATACCTGTCTACACCTATATACATCGTCTGTCAAATAAAAAAAATGCCTGGTCATGGCTCTTCTCGGCCTTGACCTTAACCTCAACCTGTTTTATCTGCGGCCCTGGACGTAATGGTAGAGCAGTGCGGTGCAGAGCATCAGGGGTGTCAGCAGCAGATAGACACGGGCATGACCCAGGAGAGGTATGCCGGCGCCGATCAGGTAGGCGCCGGCGCCCATGCCGAGATCCAGGAAGGTGAAGACGGTTGCCGTCACTGCGCTGATGCGGTGGGGGGAGGATTTTTGTACAGCGAGACTCTGTATGCTCGGAACGGCAATGCCATAAGCAAGCCCTACCAGGGCGGCCGCTAGCAGCAGCGCCAGCGTGGATTGCGCCGTCCCCAAAAGGGCGAGCCCCGCCGACAGCAGGAAGATCGAGGGGTAGATCACGGCATCGGCCCCGAAGCGGTCATATACCCGGCCGGTCACCAGGCGCGAAAGGATGGAAAAGATCGACAGCACCACGAAGAACCAGGCTGCGGCAAAGAACAGCTGCAGCTCTTTAGCGTAAACCGTGACAAATGACACGATCCCCGAATAGGCAAAAGCAATGAGCAGCAAAACCGTGGCAACAGGGAGCGCCGTGACCTGGTAACAGTCCCGGAAAGAGAAGCGGCCTAAGGAGCCGGACGGGGTCGCAGCCGCAGGGATGCGTATGGCGAGTATGATCAGCAAGCCGACGACCGTCGTCAGCACCGCGAAGGCAAAGACAGCAGGATAACCGAAGGAGCGCGCCAGAGAGAGCCCCGCGAACGGCCCTATGGCGATTCCCGCTGTGACCATCGTGGTGAGGTAACCCATCCCCTCCCCTAGCCTCACGCGCGGCGTCAGGCTACTGCCCAGGGACGTGATAGAGGTATTGACGATCGCGAAAAAGACGCCGCCGAAGAGTCGCACCGCCATCAGCATAGCGCTCGTGGTGGCGAAGAAGTAAAGGCAGTTGGACACAAGGTACAACAGGGAGGAGACGAGCAGGGTCCTCCTCTTGCCGAAGCGGGCCTCAAGCCGGGTGGTCTGGGCGCGACACAGCACCGAGGCGAGCAGAAACACCGCGTTGACCAAGCCCGCCGTCTGCAGCGAGCCGTTCAGCTTCTCCAGGACGTAGACCGGCAGGACCGGCAGGAACAGCGCGTAGGGGATGAACAGGAACAGTGACCCTATCACAGTCAGGGTATACGGTCTGGACCAAAGAACCGGCCGCTCGTCAGTTGACTCCTTCACGTTTTCACCTTGTGCAGCTTGGAGTTCCCGTACAGAGCCGGTAAAACAGCCAGGCATCCGAGAGCCCGATAGAACTGACCTGCACGGCACCCGGGAAGACGGTATTGCAGTACCTGCTTGCTTGTTTTTGCCACTATAGATAACAAGGTCGGAGATATCAAGAAGATGATGCGTCCCGGGACAAAGATGTCTTTGCTTGAACCCTGCCCCAGACCGGAGACTTAATCCGGGATTGCAGTTGCTGGCGCCGCTAGGCGGATTTTCCCTTGATGTTGGAGAAGAGGGCCCGGAGTCCGAGGAGATAGCTATCGACCCCGAAGCCGCTGATGGGGCCATTGCAGTATCAGAATCTTCATTTGTATCTCTCCTTTTGTTGTGCAGTCCAAGATCGATGATCCCTAGCCCGCCTACCTGTTAAAGATGCAGGTGGTACTTTCCAGACCGAGGCACTTGTTGCAGGAGGTGCACTTTGCTCTGCGCAAGTCTCCGCTTTGCCAGCGGCTGATCAGGTTGCTCTCGCATATCAGCGGCCTGCTCAGGGAAACGTACTCGATCCTTGTCTGGTTAACGGTCTCCGTCAATGCCTCGAATTCGCGGTTGCCGCCCACCGATATGATCGGGACAGCGATTTCTTTAGCGAGCTTTGCCGCGTAATCCCTGAAGTAGTGTTCCTGCCCTGCCTTTATCATCCTGATCGGCCCTTCATTGGGCCAGGACGCCAGGTTGCCATCGCTGACCTCGATGGCGCTTATTCCCGATTCAGCCAATCTTTTGCAGACGTACCGGCAATCCTCAAAGGTCATCCCCTGATCCATGAAATCGCTGCAGTTGATTTTGATCAGCACCGGGTATGCAGCGCCGACCTCGCCGCGGATCGCCGAGTAGGTCTCCAGAAGCATCCTGGCCCTGTCTTCGATGCTGCCGCCGTACTCATCGGTTCTTCTGTTGTAGTAGGGGTTGAGGAACTTGCTCAGGACGTAACCGTGTGCCGCATGGATCTGGACGCCGTCAAAACCCGCCTTTTTTGCCCTGAGCGCCCCCTGCGCGAATGCGTCCTGCAGGAAGGAAATATCTTCCAGGGCCATCTCCTTGGGGGTGATCTTAGTGAAGAGGTCTTCCACCGGGCTCGGCCCCCAGATAAGCCGTCCATTTCCGGCACCGTAAGTCTGGGGACCGACGCAGTTTATCTGCATAAGGATATTGGCGCCATGGGCATGGACCGCTTGCGTCAGCCTCTGGTAACCGTCAATGCATGCATCATCGTAGATCCCCATCTGCCGGGGTTGTTGCGACTGTTCCAGATTGGTGACATAGGCGTGGCCCGTGATGATGGTCCCTACGCCTCCCTGAGCCAGATCCTGATATACCTGCAACAACTCCTCTGTCACATGCCCGCGTGCATCAGCGAGCCCGTCACGGGTCGCCGACCTGATAAACCGGTTTTTTAGCTCGAGCCCACCAACATGCGTCCGGTCGAACAACGATTTCATCTAATCCCCCCTGTGCCAGCCTGCGACTCAGTTTTTCCTTAACAGGCACGGCCGCAACTTCGCTTGACATATGACTACACATCTATACATGTTTTGTCAACGGGAAATCAAACTAAACCCGGCTACTTTTTTGACGGCTCGTTCGGCCCGTGGCGAACCGGTCGTTTCTGACGAAAATATTGTTTCAGCTCAATATTTCGATTGACGTCTGTTGTCTATACGTCTATACTTATTTCCGTTCCCGCTCTGCCGCAAGACAATCTCAGCGCCGATACCATCTGGCCTCCCATCCCTCCGTCGGCTTAAACCGTGTCATCGAAAAAACCAGCAACTCACATTGGAGATTTCATCATGCGACATCCGTTCTACCCCCATATTTTTCAGCCGTTTAAGATCAAAAACATGACCGTCAAAAACAGGATCGTCATGCCGCCCATGTGCGGCAACTTGGGCGGCGAGTATGGGCAGGTGACGGACAATCACATCAAGTACTACGAGCAAAGGGCCAAGGGCGGCACCGGCCTAATCATCGTGGAAAACAGCAATATCGATTATCCACTCGGGTCGAACGGCGCAACGCAACTGCGCATCGACCATGAACGGTACATCCCGGGGCTGTGCAGACTGGTTGACACCATCAAGAAATACGGCGCCCGGACCTGCATCCAGATCAACCATGCCGGAGCCTCCACCAACAACGAGAGAACGGAAGGCCACGGAGTGGTGGCGCCTTCCAATATTTCTTCGAAGGAAGGGGGAGAGACGCCCAGATCGCTGAGCAGGGAAGAGATCCACGAGATCGTCAGGAAATTCGGCAAGGCGGCAGGCAGGGCGCAGGTCGCCGGTTTCGACGCCGTGGAGATCCACGCGGGACACTCGTACCTGATCGCCCAGTTTCTGTCTTTAGCCACCAACAAGCGGGATGACGAGTTCGGCTGCGGTTCGCTGGAGAACAGGGCCAGGCTGTGCGTGCTGGTCCTGGAGGAAGTGCGCAGGACGGTCGGCCCCGACTTCCCGATCTTCGTCAGGATCGGTGCCGATGAATTTATGGAAGGCGGCATCACCCTGGAGGACACCTTTACCTTTCTCAAGTACTTCGAGCCGTATGTGGATGTGATAGATGTCTCAGCCGGGGCCAACTACACACTGGAAAAACAGATCGAAACCATGAGTTCGCCGGAAGGGTCGAAGGTCTATCTCAGCGCGGAAATCAAGAAGCGCTTCACCCTGCCTACCATTACCGTCGGCAACATCCGCAATCCCGAATTCGCCGACAAGGTGCTGGCGGACCAGCACGCCGATTTCATCGCCATCGGCAGGGGACAGATCTGCGATCCCAACTGGGTCAATAAGGCGTACCAGGGCGAGCCGGAAAAGATCCGCAGATGCATATCCTGCAACATCATGTGCGTAGGGAACCGCATTTTCAGCAGCCGGCCCATCAAGTGCTCCCTGAATCCGGACATCATCGGGGACGAGGAGTATAAAGAGCACAAGGTATCCTCTCCCACCAACGTGGTGGTCATCGGCGGCGGCCCTGCCGGTCTGGAAGCGGCCTGTACCGCGGCGGAGGTGGGATGCAACACCTTCCTGTTCGAAAAGGAGGATGAAGTCGGCGGCCTGCTGCGCTTGATCCAGAGATTTCCCGCCAAGAACAAGATCCATTATTTTTCCGAATACCTGGATCAGAGGATTGCCGGGCTGAAGAACCTGGTGGTATTTCACGGCAAGACCCCCAGCTATAAGGAGATCAACGAGCTGAAGCCGGACATGATCATCAACGCCACCGGGTCCTCGCCCTCGCTGCCGCCGATCAAAGGGCTGCGTGAGCATGTGAACCAGCAGGATACTTCGGTCTATACCGTCACCGAGCTGCTGAAGAACATCGATTCCTTCGCTGGACTGAAGCAGAAGAAGGTGGTCATCGCCGGAGGCGGGGCCGTGGGAATGGACTGCGCGGAATTTTTTGCGGAACAAGGGGCGGCGGTCACCATCGTCGAAAGACTGCCACAGCTAGGCATCGATCTGGACCCGCTCACCAAGAAGTATCTGATGGGGGTGATCAAGGCGCATGACATCAAGGTGCTGGTGGACACCAACATCCAGGAAGTCTCGCTGAATCAATTGAGTTGCTCAAGAAAAGAGGACAGCTTTAGCCTGGACTTCGACATTGCCGTCATGTGCCTCGGCTTCCGCTCCGAAGACCAGAACGTGGTCGCCATGAGAGAGTACTACCACGCGAGGAACATCGAATTCGTCAATATCGGCGACAGCAGCAGACCCCGCAAGATCGGTTATGGCGTCATCGAGGGGAGAAGCATACTCTCCTCTTCGACCATGATGAGGAAGCTCGTCTGGCGCTGATTAGGTCTTCCCCCCTCCCAGCCTCACCCCGCTGGGGGGAGTGGCGAGTGCCATCGTTCCAACGCTCCAGCATGGGAGCGATACATAATCAGGAGCAGCCCGAATGCGCCTCAGAACTGCAGCACTATTTTCGCGTACTCTCCCGACAGGGCATCGCTGAACGCCTGCTGGTACTCCTGCATCGGCATGATCTTCGACAGAATCGGCGCAATCTTAAACGCCGGGTCCTGGACGTATCTGATCGCCTCGGCCCAATCGTCCATGGTGTAGATGATGGAACCATGGATGGTGATCTCGCTTCTGACTATCTTCATTACCGGGTAATCCACTTTTTCGCCGCTGATGCCTATGGCGACAATCTCGCCTCCCGGCTTTACTATCTGCATCGACTGCTCAATCGAACTTCTCACACCGGCGGCCTCGATCACCACATCGAACAGTTCGTCCTGTACATCCTGAGGATGCAGCACTCTGACATCCCCCAGCCTTTTAGCCAGGTCGAATTTGTGCGGGTTGACATCTATGGCTGTCACCTTGGCGCCTGCATAGACTGCAAGCGCAATGGAAAAGAGTCCCTCGGTGCCGCAACCAAGGATCGCGACAGATCTACCTTCGGCAATATGCGCCTTTCTCAGTGCGTGAACTGTCACGGAAAGCGGCTCGATCAGTATGGCCATTTCATCCGACACATCATCAGGTACGGGGACCAGGTACTTGGCATCGACAACCATTTCCTGCGCGAATGCACCGTCAGCGGATACCCCGATTGGCGTTTTCTGCGTGCAGATGTTGGTCCTGCCAGTCAGGCAGAATTCGCAGGTGCCGCAAAAAGTATTGGGGAAAACCAGCACCCTGGCGCCCGCCTGGTACTGCACCTTTGCACCGGCTTCAACAACGACACCGACCACCTCGTGCCCGGGACGCAGAGGATACGCAGCATAAGGGATGCTTCCCTTATAGACGCGGAGATCGGAACCACAGATTCCTCCATAGACAATCCTCAGCCGGGCTTCGTTGTCATTGATCCTGCGAAGAGGCTCCGCCTGTCGCAGGATGAGCTCCTCGGGCTTGTTCAGATACAGTTCGAGCATTGGCGCTCTCCTTTAAGGGCTGCGAGTTTGAACGTCTTAGCAGGCGCCTCACCTCATCCCATCCCATCCCAGATCAGCTTCACCCCTGTCAAGAACAACAGCGCGTAGCTTATGCGGTAGAACTGCCTGCTGTCCAGACGCTGGTTCAGCCATCTGCCGAGCCTTGTGCTTATAGGCACCAGTGGGGCAAGGACGAGAGCCGCCTGCAAGGTGTCCAACTGGAAAAGACCCAGCCAGAGATAAGGGATCAGCTTGGCGTAGTTCAAGAAGGCGTAGAAGACGATGCTGGTCGCTACGAAGACGGTCTTGTCCAACCGCTGCGGCAGAAGATAGACGTTGGCAGGCGGGCTGCCGGCATGGGCCACGAAGGAGGTGAACCCCGCAACCGCCCCCCAGAATCCCCCCTTGACCGGGTCCGGCGCCTCGGCCTTGGCGGTCACTTCCCTGGAACACCAGAATTTGACGGAGAAGACGACGGCGATCAGCCCGATCACCAGTTGCACCTTGCCGGTATCCAGCAGACGGAACAAAAGCGTGCCGACCAGAACTCCGCAAAGCGACGACGGCACCAGGATCTTCAGGTTGTTCGCGTCCCACTTTTTCCAGAATTCCCTGGTGCCGAAGAGGTCGGTGAGGCAAAGAAGCGGCAGCATGATGGCGGCGGCCTGGCGCGGGGATATCACCAGGGAGAGCAACGGGACGGCCATGACGCCGAGCCCCCCTCCGAAACCGGCCTTGGAGACCCCGGTAACAAGCACTGCTGGAATCGCCATGAGGTAAAACATCGGGTTGGTCAGGAACAAGACCGGTACCTCCTACTGCTGTAAAACATCGTCAATCGCATAGGTGGAGCAGCAACGGGACCATGAACATGCCCAAAAGGACCGAATAAGAGACTACGCTGGCTGCGAATTCACTATCCAGTTTCTCCAGGGAGGAGAACACCACGGTATTAATACCCGCCGGAGCCGAGCAACAAATCAACACCACGGTCCTGCTCAACCCCTGCAGATCAAAAAGGCAGACAAAAAGGAAGCCAAGCAGAAGGCCCAACCCCATCCTGATGAACAACACCGAAACCAAAGGCCAGACCCTGAGTACCTTGGGACTGAACAGGATACCCAGCGACAACATCACCAAGGGGATGGTCATGTTCCCTAGAATCTTGAAGAACTGGAGCGCGACGCCCGGCAACTGGATTTGATTGATGTTCAAGAACAAGGCGAATAGCAATGCCATAAAGGGAGGACAGACCAGCAGCTTTTTCAGCATGACGAGCGAGTCGAGGGTATTACTGCCATACCTGCAGGCAAGATAGTAAATAAACGTAAAGATAAATATTGTATTGCCAAAATCGAACAGTGCCGCCAGCGCCAGGGCTTCCTCTCCCCTGGCGGCTAAGAGAAAGGGATAGGTAAAAGCTACGTTCATGACCAGCGAGCCGACAAGAAAGACCCCGAAGGAGGGTCGTTCCAGGTTGAATCTCCTGCCGACGACAAACGAGACCGCAAAGAGGATCAATATTACCATTACAGCGATGACAGGAAGCCACAACAGTTCAAGAGTAAACTTCATCTGGGTAACCGACACCAGCATCATTGCCGGAATGGCAACGAAGTAAAACAGCTTCAGGAATAGTTCGCTGTCTTTCTTGTCAAATATCGATAGGGCTTTGAGCGTGTATCCCAGGGCAAAAATCAATATAACAGGGAGCTGCTTCTCAATCATCATATTCCCTGCTCAAAACAGATTAAGGTTAAGGTTGAGGTTAAGGTCAAGAAGGTTCTCACTAAACCTCAACCTTAACCTCAACCTATGTTTCGGTATCCTGCTTTTTTGTAGTTGTCGAAGGCGCGGTCGCGTAGAGAAGCGTCTTTCACCTTGCTCGATTGCTTCTCGGCCAGTTCCGCGGCATGGCTCCACTTCCCCTGCCTTTCATAATCCTTGATGGCGGTTTCGGTTCTGGAGCCGGACTCGTCGGGTTGCACCAGGGCCGCCAGGAACCTGGAAACCACCTTCCTGACCGGGGCGCCGCAGGCATGGCATGACTCAAGAGGCACATGCTTCAGTTGTAGGACCTCGAACCGCTCCCTGCATTTCGGACAGCTTTGCGACAAGTCGGCTGTTTGATACTCGTAGATCGGCATATTTAACCTCCCGCACCCTCTCGCGCACACGTGGTCCAGTACCGGTACAGATGGGTGACGCTGCGTCAGGCTTGCTGAAGCAGCTTGAGCGAGACCCCCGCCACCAGGTCCTTTGTCTTTTTCCTGTATTCCAGCATGTGTGGCGCGGTGAAATGCGCGTTGAGCGCGTCGAAGTCACGCCATCTTTCCACGACTGTAACGACGGCGGCATCGCGCACCTGGATGGCGACGTTGGTGTCGAGGTCGATCGTCGGCAGGTATTCGATGCAGCCGTCTTCCTCCCTCACCTTTATGGCGTTCGCCTTGAAGATATCCAGAAACTCAGCACGCTGTCCCGGCTTGGTGGTTATTGAGGCTACTACTATGATCATGGCGGGTTCCTTTTCGAATTTTTAAAATTTCCGACAGCGGGCGAATGATGATTCGCCCCTACACCGATTAGTGGGACATCAACACCGGAAGGTTCATGTGGTCCAGCACCTGCCTGGCAACGGGACTGAGGCTCAAAGCACCGTTGCTTGAGCGCGTGTACGCCCCCATGACCAGCAGATCGCACCCCTGCTCCCATGACTCGTTCAGCAGCATGTCGCCAATCGGGATGTCGGCTGCGACAAACTGGCTCACAGTACCGGCAATGCCGTGACGGGTCAGATAGCAGCCAATCTCCGTGCAGCAGTCACTTCCGGCGTGCGCCGCAATCTCGGGGGGATCTGCCGCCAGTACACTGACCTTGCCGCCCTGCTGCAGGAACGGCAAGGCATCGTTCAGCGCCCGGACCGATTCCCTGCCGTATTTCCAGCACACCATGACATGCTCCCCGACGTTGCTGAACGATCCGGCATGCGGGATGATCAGGACGGGGCGCCCGGAGCCGACCACCACCCTTTCCGGCAGGTCGGACGGATATTCGGCATCAGACTGGCTCACAATGACGAGGTCCTTGAGGTAGGCATAAAAATTAACCACCTCCGCCCTGGTGATTCCCGCCGTCCCCCAGTCGGCACAGATGCATGAAGCCGAGACACCGGCCAGGGAAGTAGCCCGCTCGAAAGCTGCCTGCGTCTCTTCAGCCGAAGCTGCGACAGCTTCCAGCCGAGGCTTGTAGTAGGGATGCGAGATCACATAGAGCCCGGTGAGATGGGCACCATGTCTCTTAGCCAGATCGATTGCGATATCGATTCGAGTCGCGCAGTGCGGTGAATTGTCCAGGTGTACCAATATGTCCTTGTAAGCCATGGCGTACTCCCTATCTTCCTTCTTTAGGTTCCGGAAATGCGATGGTTTTGCACCGGCTCAGGCCGGGGGACGGCCGTCCCCCGGCTACCGATAGCTGCACGGTCTGCCCCTAGCGCAAACCCGCGAAGAAACCGCGGCCCGCGGCGAGCACGTCGCGCGCCCAGGCCTCGGCTCCGATCAGGTTGGCGCGAGCGTCGTTAGGGATCTCGAGACTGACCGGCAAGTCTGCGGGCAGGCGGCGGAACAGTGCCGCGAGGTCGATGCCCCCCTCCCCTGGCAGCAGACGTTCACAGCGGGCCGTCTTGATCAGGCATGCAACGTCCGTAGGAACCTCGCCGGGGCCATCACAGAGCTGCGCATAGTGCAGCCAACTGCGGGGGATGTCGTCCAGATCGCTCAGTTTGCTGGAGGAGCGGGCGAAATGGAGCGCGTCCACCAGGATGCCGCCGTTGTCGCAGCCGGCTTTTCCCACCACCTGTTTGGCGCTGGAGAGATCCGGCACCCTGGTCCAGGGCATGAACTCCAGATCGCAGGTCATGCCATACGGGGCACTGGCCTGGCACAAGGCGGCGAAGTTGGCGATGAGACGCGATTGATCCGCATCGTCGCCCGCCACCAGGATCGCTTTGGCTCCAAGCTTGGCACCTACCTCCAGGAAACTCCGATAATCCTCCGGATTGAACCGCTCATCGACCCTGATCATCTCCAGGTCGGATACCTTGACGCCGGTATCGGCCATGCAAGCCAGTGTTTCCTGCAGCATGGACGGATCGTCCATCAACGGGTAGGCAGTGCCCCCCGGACCCGAAGGCAAGAGCCGGATGCCGATACCGGTGTAACCGAGGTTGGCCGCGACTCTGATCGCCTGCGGCGGCGTGAGGTTCAAGGCGGTCAGGCACGCCATGGCAAAGGTTGGCTTCACGTTGTCCATCCTCCTATCCCTTGGGCACCGACTTGGTGGGCGGCGAATAGAGCCATGCGAACCTGAAAGGGGCGTTGCCCTGGTTGGTATGGGAATGCGGGGTGCCTTTGGGAATGAACTGCCACTCGCCCGGCTTGCAGTCGATGACGTCCTTATCGGTGATCAGTTGCCCCTCTCCCTCAAGGATGATGTTGATCTCCTCGGCATCGGGGTGCACGTGCATCGGCTCGGTTCTCCCAGGCACGAAGGTGGCGAGTCCACCCATGAACTGCTCGGACTCGAGGATGTCGGCGTCGAGCATGCGGATTATCTCCCTCAAGCTCCCTTCCTCGGCGGTCCCCCTCATAACCAGTTTGCCCTCTTTGGCGGGATCGAGGTTCAGGGCTCTTTTCGTTACTACTGTTGCTTCGTTACTCATCGTCATTCCTCCGTTCTTTGTTATGGCTAGCAATTTCACGGTTACCCGTGGTTGCGGTCTACACTCCCAGATATCCCTCACGGACCTTGTCGTTGTCAAGAAGCTCGACGCCGGCCCCCTCCAGGATCACCCTGCCACCCTCAAGGACATAGGCGCGCTTCGCCATCTCCAGC
>Ga0209317_1000716_pt1 | contig 36615 bp, 29 predicted proteins | sample RifGroB2_FD_183994 | JGI IMG/M metagenome (GOLD analysis project Ga0209317, IMG submission 183994) | Soil microbial communities from Rifle, Colorado, USA - Groundwater B2 (SPAdes) (version 2) | ecosystem: Environmental > Terrestrial > Soil > Unclassified | place: Rifle, Colorado | collected... | reverse complement strand
CTGGGCAACAAAGCTGTACCCGGTTTGCTGGGTGGCAATGGCGCGTTCGCTAAGGTACATGGCGCTGTCAACTTTAAATTCCATCGGGCGCCAGCGGTATGGCAACTGAAAGGGGCCTGCACCAGGATCATTTCGCATATCGAGCGGGGTATCTTCGTAATGGTCGCGCATCATGTCTTTAACTTGCTGAAGCGTAATTGGCGAATCGGGCTTTACCCACAATGGCAGGCGATTCAAAACCTTTCCTTTTTCATCGCGGTCAAACTTACCCATCGCATAATTGGTGTATTTCTGACCGTCACGAATTTCCTTATTAATTTTTCGGAAGAACGACCAGACGCGGGCATCGCAAAAACGGGCGCCCCCAAATTTCAGCGGATTGTAAACATCTGAAAAACTGAAAGACTCGTCAGTTCCTTTGTAAAATCCATGCTTTTTGGCAAAGCTGATCACATCCGGTGAATGATACACCGTTTGTTTCGGGTCGTTCCAGTGGTTGGTCTTCTGAAACGGGAAAGTGGTGATCCGTGCCTGATTGGCGTGTCCGCTCACATATCCGTCAGGAATTAAGCGGGCTACCCAGACGGCGCCTTTTTCATATTTGCCTTTGCCGATTAATTCCATAATCCATGCTTCGTTGGCATCCGAAATGGAGAACGATTCGCCACTGGTGGCATAACCATATTGAGCCATCAGTTCGGCCATTACCTGTATCATTTCGCGGGCCGTTTTCGAGCGTTGAAGTCCGATACGCATCAGTGAGCCGTAATCGGGAATCGCCCCGGGTTGTTTGCTTAGCGAATCCAATCCGCCCCAGGTCGTTTCGCCAATGGCTACCTGGTATTCGTTCATAAACTGAATGACGGAATAGGAATGGGCAACTTCAGGAATTGTGCCGAGCAGTTTTCCATTCTCATAATGAAACACCTCGCACAAATCGCCGGGTTTATGGTCGGCGGCAGGGTAAAATGCAATTGCCCCGTAACGGGTATGTGAATCGGCAGCGTAGGTTATCATTACTGAACCATCGCTGCTGGCGCCTTTGGTGACTATGAGGTTGGTGCAGGCAAAAGTGGTGGAAATACCTGTAGTGATTATTAAAATCAGGCTTAGCGTTAGAATACGGTTTCTCATGGTAAAATCATTTTTTGTAAATGTAGGGAAAATGGGTACTCTAAATCTTATATCAACTATCTATTTTTTGGAGTAATCCGGAACCAACTTCAACAGAATTCGTAATACATCAGTTTATTTTTTGGATGGACTTTTTTTACTTCAAAATCCTTTCAATCAGATAATTTCTATTTTATCCAAAGGGTACCAGTAGGTTTTTTTTATGATTTTTGATACTAAATCCTTTTCGAATCCAAGGTTTATGAAATCAATAATCCGATCTTCCCGGGGAAACAGATTGGCGCAATAGCGTGGAACAATGTTGTCGGGTACGATCCCAATATAATCCTTACCTGTTATCATACACATGATTTCTTCAGCATCGCTCAACACAAAAGGAACATTGTTTTGATATAACGCTATTGCCATTCGAACTGTTTCCTCCACTCTCATTATACTTGATCCAGCCAACCGAATTGCCCATTGTCCATTATTTTCAGATACAAAAAGCGAAATATGGGTAGAGTTTCCTCCCCTGCAAATTTCCCAAGGATGGGCACCAAAATTATTTCCGCTATGGTACCATTTGTAAAATGCTTGTGGCGAATCCTCTTCGATATTCCGTAAATCTGCATCGCGGCCATCAGCCATACATATATATTTTTCGCGGGGAGAAAGGCGTTCTTTCCGGTTTTCAAAGTAATTATTGGCATCGTAACAAATTTCACATATTCTGAAAAACTCATTGGCTGTCATTTCCTGTAAAAGTGGCATTTCTTGTTCTGTTATCACCCTGACCGCATTTTTCAGCTCTCTAATTAATTTTTCACCAAGGCCAATATCAGGTCTGATGGTTTCCGTGCCAAGTATATTCCAAAAATCTTTTCGGATGATGCGTCCCGATCGTTTGGCCCATGGGAGGTAATGCTGAATGTGGTGATTATAAGCAATTGGATTTGTTTGGAGTTTGCTGGTTTCATCAACGATTTTTTCTGAAAGCCAGTAAACGAAACGTTCAAGGTATTCCAAATTCCAGGCAGATTTGCTTCCATTTGCAGGTTCCTCTTCTTTGTTTATCGTAAAAATTAACTTATCATCAAAATAGAAATACATATCTTCCCTGAATTTGGCCGTTTGAAATTTATACCATTTTGTTTTTTCAGGATAGTATATTTCCCATAGTTCCCGGAACTCTTTCTGATTATTCACTTCACCGCTTTCTTTGTATTCCTGATAGTCACCGAAAGCTTCAACCGGTCCCCTTTCCACCACAATCCAGATTTGTCTGATCTCATCGTCTCCAAACGGTTTTATTATACTGAGAGTAGTATAAATAGTTCTTAATACCTGATTGATATTCTGATTAATCAAATCCGAATTTGATTTGAGATTCCCGATTAAAGCATCAATCTGCGGTGCAAAAAGTGTTGGTTTCTTTTCCATACTACAAATAATACAAAAGACACTCAAAAGTAAAAATCTCCATTATTCTTTGATAACGATTAAATAATCTCAGAATTCCACAAGGCTTTCATAAACTGCCCTACCGGAATAATTTCCACCCCATTCATTATTCTCGCATATTTATCTAAAGAAACTACAATGGTTCTGGCTTGCGGAAAATCTTCTGTAAATGCTTTTAATCCCTTTAAATGACGTGATTTCACTTCGTCTGTTGATTTTATTTCAATAGCAATTCGTCCATTCCCAATAATAGCATCCACCTCGTATCCTGAACTTGTTCTCCAGTAAGTGATATTTTCAATTGACTGTGTGTAACCTAACCAGGCAATTAATTCCTGGATAATTAAATGCTCGAATGAATGACCAAAAATTTCAGTTCCGGGTAGTATGTTTTTACGATTCAATAAATAATTGGCAATACCAACATCAAAAAAATAAAATTTGGGAGCCAGAATTGCCCTGCGCTTTACAGTAGCAGTAAAGCCAGGAATAAGATAACCGATTAAAGTATCTTTTAAAATTTCAAAATAATCTTTTACTGTCCGGTGATCGATGCCGCAATCCTGTGCAATGTTTTTATAAACAATCATTTCACCATTACTCATTGCAGCAACCTCCAGAAAACGTGAAAAAGATTTTAAATTTCTGGACAAAGCTTCTTCCCTGATTTCCTCATTCAAATACACTCCAATATAGGCACGAAATCGTTCCCATGGATTACTAATCATATAGTGCCTGGGTATCATTCCATTATTTACTGCTTTAACCAGATCAAAATCCGGAATTTCGGAGCTGACTAATGGAAATAATATTTTTTTCAACGCTCTACCGCCTAATAAATTAGCTCCACTTCTGATTAATTTACGGGGGCTCGATCCACTCAAAATAAAGCGAATTTTTTTCTTATGAATCAAAGCATGTATCTCATCTAAAAGTTGAGGCACTTTTTGTATCTCATCAATAATCACCAAATCACCTTCTTTCATCGATTCCAATTCCTCGCTTAGCAAGGATGGCTTGCGTAGGAACCGCTCAAATTCTTTTACCTGTAACAAGTCGTAATATCTGGCTTGTGGATAGATTTGTTCCAGTAAAGTTGTTTTTCCTACCTGACGTGCTCCCCATAAAAACACACTGTCATTATTCTCATCTTCCAAAGATAATTTGCGGATATACATATCGACAATTGCCATTATATCATGATAAAATTACAATTAACGACTCAAATATATGAAAAATCTCTTCAAAAACCTAGCTTTCAGGTTCCAGATAATTTTGACAAAATTGCAACCAATAATCTAACATGTGCTATTTTGGGCGTTTTGGTGCTAAGAGCCAAAAACCCCCTTGTCCTTGCGGGCAAAGGGGGTGATCGAACTAAACTTCCAAACACCTGGTACTTGTGCTTATTCAATGATTAACATAGATTTTATGGTTTGTTAGAGTCTCCTGCTATGCTGCATTGTTTTTTGCAAAGTTTAATGCAAATCTTTGAGAGGCGAATTACCAATTCCTTACTTATTGCCCCCGGATGGCATATCCGGGAGAGCAGGTTGCGAAGTGAGCGAATCCAATCCGCCCCAGGTCGTTTCACCAATGGCAACCTGGTACTCGTTCATAAACTGAATGATGGAATAGGAATGTGAAATTTCAGGAATGGTTCCGAGCAACTTGCCATTTTCGTGATGAAAAACTTCGCACAAATCTGCTGGTTGATGGTCGGCTGCCGGATAAAAAGCAATTGTCCCGTAGCGGGTATGCGAATCGGCCGCGTAGGTAATCATCACAGAACCATCGCTGCTGGCTCTTTTGGTTACAAACAGGTTGGTGCAGGCAAAAACTCCTGAAGTACCAGTTGCTAGAATAAGGAATAAGCTGAATGTGAGAATACGGTTTCTCATGGGAAATCATTTTTTGTAAAAGTAGGGAAAAAGAAAGGTTGACAAAACGAGAAAGATTGAAATTAAGCTCTTAGAAAGAAAAATCTGTTACAAAAAAAAACTTTTGCTTGAAAAAGTATAAGGGCAACTCTAATCTCTGATCTACTTTTGATTTTGTTAATTTAGTGAATGTTGTATTGGATACAAATCAGCTCCAACGATTGCTGTCCTTTAGCGCATATCCAAAGGAGCATGGTCAAAACAGGCGGAACAAAGCAAAAATGATCGGCGACCGTGGTTTTTTGGTGCAAACGATTCCCAGGTAAAAATAAGTGGTAATTCTGTTGTAAATAGTGTGAATATTTAATCACAAGTGGAATACCAAATCAGGAAGTAATTTATTGCCAAATCGGGAAGTAAAATGCTGCCAAATCAGGAAGTAGAAAATTGAAATGCGTTGCGAAGAATTTTTGTGGTGGAAGATTTGATTGATGAAGACAAAATGGGACAAGTTTCATTCTTAATGGTAATAACCGGAGGTCAATATGCTTATCGTCGTAATGATGGTGTTTTAGTAGTTCCCATCGGATGTCTGAAGAATTAGAAAGGTTACTGTTTTATGCTCACTGTTTCGGGGTTAGTTTCTAAAGCGATGTTAAAATTGCAAAGTTTTCATTTGTTGGCGTCCAGATTTATAAAATGTTTTCGCATACAATTTACCGGGGACAGCTTGCCGAACAATTTGTTGGTCAGTAGTTTGCCACAGCAACCAATAACCAACTTTATTACTGGTCGCGGGATGCCAAAAACAGCAATGCCGAAATTGATTATTTAGTGATTTTTGAAGGAATGATTTATCCCGTTGAAGTTAAAGACGGACCTTCCGGGAAACTCCGAAGTTTGCATCTCTACCGCGAAACATACCAGCCTTCCTGGTCTGTTGTTTTTCATGCCGGTCAGACGGGTGTCCTGGAAAGTGAAAAGATTGTATTCCTGCCGATCTATTTTGCAGGCGCTTTTGCTCAATTCGGAATCAACTTTGACAATTTTAATAATACTTCAGTTTGATTTCTGGTATGGGGCTTATAAAGGTTCAAAATACTTTCAAAAACTTATATCCATTTAAAAACCCCCTTGCTATTGCTAACAAAGGGGTGATCGAACTAAACTTCCAATCAACCTGTGATTGGTGCTTTCATTGATGTCAAAAGGGAATTCAAATCCCTGACTAAAGATTGCCGATTGCACCAGCTATTGGTATAGCAAATCCGTATGAGCAGGATTCAAGCCAGTTGCGGTCGCCCGTATAGGTGTAAATTTCCCAGGCCGCCATCGCCCAAACCACCCGGTTGCTCGAGACGGGCCAGGCTCCGCCGGTTCCGGTATCCTGAATAATGTGTCCGTTTTTCACCTTTTTCATCAGACTGATTTTGGCAATTTCTGGTTCGAGAAAAGCCAGCGCCAGTAATGCTGTAACTCACATCACGCGTCCATACTCCAGCCCATTTCACACTGGTACGGAAAGTACTGTCGGCTTCAATGTCCATTCGAAGCTCGTCGAGCGATACGTTGTATATGGTATTTAAAAAAGAGATTCACTCCTGAAGACAGGGTATTTCGAAATATCATTCTTCAATTTTCACTCCGCAGATACATGTACCGCCGGATCGTAGGCATTGAAAACCAGTTCGGCTTCGTAAATGCCATCGCCGTCAGTATCTTTCAGTTTCAGTTGTTCGTTATTGGTCAGATTTTCGAAATCCAAGTTCAGCGGGAATGAGTTTCCGGCAATAAAAACGCCTTTAAAATCCTGTTTATAAATTTTCTCGCCATGCGCATCTTCGTAAAATCCCTTCTCTTTAAAGGATTTCAATACCCTGCTGAAATCAAGCTGAAACTTAATTTGTATTTTGCGGCAAATTCTGCTCCTTTTCTTTTCCTTTCAGGAGTTCCAGCCGCTTTCCAAACACAACATCAATAACAACCGGCTGATCATTATGCGCGAAAATATTGGCATTGTGATTGATATTGTACCCCAACTCATTATCTTTCCCGTTGATACTGAATTTGAATTGAATGACCGAACTGAAATAGCTGTTGCTTTGATAGTTGGAAGTCATCTCTTTATCAGAAACAGCTTTCGCAATGAATTCACCCTGCTCAACCCGATCGTTTAAAACACGGAAATGATCTGATTCGTAAAAGGATTTGTTTTTCTGTCCGCATGAAACTGCAAGCAGCGTCAACACAGAGAAGGTAAGGATTGATTTATTCATGATTAATGTTTTGGCAGATCCGATTTAGTCAATTAATATTCCTACGAAAGGTATCTACAATATACTCACCGGAGGAAAGGTGAGTAAAAAGTATAACCCTAGTACTCCACCACAATCATGTCCCAGTACTGCAGCCATGGAAGAGTAAACGAAACCTTGCTTCCCGATTGGGAAAAACCGATTTCAGTGGCTAATCCCAGATTGTAATCAGGCGAAGCCATCCAGATTTTCTTTACTGTTCTGGGCGTCGTAAAATCCAGCTTGAAGTTTTCCACAGTTTTAGGAAGCGTCTGTGTCCCGATGGCATCGTTCCAGTTCATAGTTACGGCATTAGAGAAATTGATCAGATGAATCACCTGTTTATTTCCCATACTTTTGCCTGCGACGGACACTTTATTCAGCTGCGGAGGCCAGTTGTTCAGTTCGATCTGCGTATCGGCCGAGTTAAGTTGTGGCGAATTAAACGTTCCTCCATCGCGAAGAAGGTTCTGGTAAGCCACCATAAAATCATAGTAATGTACCAGCGCTTCTTTCAGATCGGCTCGCATTTTTAAATTGTTATTTGGGAAATAGGGCTGGCATAACATATGTTCGCCCAGTTCCAGGTGAGCGCCACCAAAAGCAAAAATCACCGCATCGGTAAGCAGTACTCCAGGAGTATTGAAAAAACCAGTAGCTTTTGCCAGATCATAATTCATATAAGCTGTCAACACACTCTTTTTCTCTCCATTGCTAAAGGAATCGTTATCGGTAATAATGGAAGCTAGATCCTTATAAGTATTATTCGGATCCCAAACTTCCGTGTACAAAAAATCAACGGGGGAGTCGGCAATACCCCTCTGTCCGTATTGGTTTACTGCGTTCATGACTAATTTTTTACCAGGCAAAGCCGTGTTCATTGCCTGAATAAATGACTCAAATTTAACTGACAGATCGACAGGAGCCCCATCATAAGCATACAGATTTTTATCCCTGTTTCCCAACTGGTCGATATGATAACCGTCAAAATCAAAAACCTTTAAAAAATCTTTTGATTTATCTGCAATATATTGCTGCCATTCAGGATTGGAAGGATCGACCAGCCAAATGTCGCTTTTAAACGGCGGATTGTCGAGATCAAACATTTCTTTTATTGTATGCAATCTGTCGGTATAAAGATACCATTGATCGGACACTCCATCTGTTTTGGCATCTTTTAAAGCCCCGTATGCAAGGTTATAGAACATGGCCTCCATTTTATAACTATGGGCTGCATCAATATACTTTTTTATGGTTGACAGATAGGTGTCACGGCTGCCAATTTCAATCCAAAACGAATCCGGTTTTTCAGGAGTACCTGCAAGTGGACGATGGTGATCGTACTGGCAATCGTAAAACTGGATTCCATTGATATGATACCGGTTTAAATCTTTAACAATTGCATCGGCAGCCTTAGAGTTCATCTGACCAAAGTCAGAAAGAAAACCGTATCTTGGAAAGCGAGACCAATCGGAAGAAACGTCAACAGCAATACTTCCGTATATTTTTTCTTCCCCATCATCTTTTTTCTCATACAGATCAATTAAATACCCGGTATAGTCAGTTGCAGGAACTTTCCAGCTCCAGCTCGTATCGGAAAGTGCTTCTTCTTTTATTGTTTCGTTTAAATGCCTGTACCTTACGGACACTGTTGCAGGTAAACTTTCATCAATTTTAAAAATAACATGATCGCCTGGAGAATAACAGGCTTTATCTGTTGCAATATTCATTATTTCAACTGATTTCGGATCGGAATATTTATTTATTTTCGAATCGGATTTGGCACAGCTGGTTACATATACCCCTAATAGGAGTAATACAATAAAATATTTTAGCATAAAAAGGAGATTAAATTAGAGAGCTGGCTGACAAATTTTCCAGCCAGCTCTTAGATTAGTTATTGGATTCTATTGTTTAAGAATAGTAACGGTTAACAATTCAATATTGGCGGTGATTACGTAATTTCCAGCCTCTGTAAGTACCCACTTATTGTCATCCTCATCTCCTCCAAGATGTAAATACATATGAGTATTATCTATTTTCATGTACATATCCTGGGCCCAATCTGAATTCCGGTTTACAGGAAATTTAAATTCACCTGCGGTCATTGGTCCGGAATATGTGAAGATGCATCCATCTGTGGCATCTTCTACCATTTCGATAGCGCTGGTAATATCCCATTTCACAGGTGTGGCACTTCCAACAAAATAAAGTTTTGTCTGTTCCATTTTCATTGTGAGATCTTTAAGGTTCAGGGTCACTTTGTAGTATCCTTTCTTTTTATTTACCCATTTATTATCATCCGGATCTCCCCCATGATGTACATACATGTGAGTATCATCGACTTTCATATACATGTCCTGACCCCAATCGCCATTTCGGTTTACCGGGAATTTAAATTCTCCTTTATTCATTACTCCCGTATAGGTAAAAATGAAAGGATTATCATTATCCTGAACCAACTCTGTTGCATTGGTAATATCCCATCCATTTGGAGATGCAGGACCAACGATGAAAATTTGCGAATAAGCAGGTTCATCCCATTTACTGATAGAGATGGCAAGGTCAAGCAGGTTTAATGAAATTTTATACGTTCCAGGCTCAGTAATTTGGAACTTGGTTACAGAGGAAGGATCTTTTGATTGATAAACAAGTTGTCCGTCAACCGTTCCTTTTCCATAAGCAGGTAATTGCTGCCCCAGGGTAGTTATAAATGAAAATTCTCCTTTAGAAAAAGCTCCCTTATATATAAAAGTGGCAGCACTTTCAACAAAAGGAGTAAGTTCTGTGGCATTGTTCAAATCCCAGCCTGTCCGGGTAGCATCACCAATCAAATAAAGTTTGGTTGAGACCGGCAGGTAAGGAACTACCGCAATTGTTACAACATCTGAAATATCCTGTTGTTCAGGTGTTGAATGAATAGTTGCAATTACCCTTGCCTCCAAATTACCTTTAACTTCGGGATCAAAAGACCAATGCTTGAGTAACTTGTCGTTCAATTCAACCACTGTCAAACTCTTGGTGTAAACGGCTTTCCCCAAATCGAAGCTTATTGCTTTCGTTGAGAAATTATTACCTTTTTTGTCAACCTGAAGCCGATAAGAGATAGATGAACCTGCCCCGCCATTCGTTCCTGTTGTCCAATGAAAAGTTAAAGCCGTATTTCCGGCATTTTTTTCATTTAATGTTATTTCCGAATTAGTAGTTGAAAGGCTCAGCGGACCTGCCAGTGAAATCATGTTATTTTCATAACTTTCACACGAGATCAGGTAGAACATCATCGTAAAAGATAAGAGAAACGGATAAAGGATTCTTGATTTCCACAAAGAACTCCCTCTAAAATTGCTCGATATATTATTTGCTATTTTCATTTTTTTCATTTAATAATTCATTAGAAGATATACATAAGATTAATAACCCGGATTTTGCGAAAGATTTGGATTTTTATCAATTTCCATCTGGGGAATCGGCAATAAGAGAAATTTTTGATTCATGTTAGATTTCCCGATAGAATGCAGAAAATCAATAGCATATTGTCCCTTATTAATTCGGATCAGGTCGAACCAGCGTTGTCCTTCGAATGCCAGTTCCATTCGACGCTCATGCAAAACTTTTTCCCGAAAATTATCTTTTGACAGTCCAATAACAGACCCAAGCCCAGCACGTGCCCTTACTTCATTAAGGGCATTCTCCGCCTGGGAAGATTTACCAAGTTCATTCAGCGCCTCCGCTTTCATAAGCAAAACATCGGCATACCTTAGCACTGGAAAATTAGAAGGATTGTTATTATAAGCAGATGCAATTGATTTTGGAACCAAAAATTTCCGTAGGTTAAATCCTGAAATAGAATACGAACTGGAATATTCCTTGCCATCAAAAGGCGGACAACCATCATAAAGAATGGTTTTGTCTTTTCGAAGATCACCCACTTCATAAGCATTGACAAATTCCTGTGTTGGCTGATTCCATCCGTAACCGCCAGCGACCATATTGGCCCCCCGGGGTCCGATAAATGTACTCACGTAGGAAGCTTGATTCTCATAAGATCCAAAGTCATAAGTTGTACTGCCCGAATATTGTATTTCAAAAAGTGATTCAGCCGTATTTTTATTGAGAGGATCGAAGTTGTTGGCATAATCAGGATTCAGGGTATGGCCTAAACTCGCAACTGAATTGCATAAATCAACCACACGCTGCCAATTGTTTTCAGCATTGAGACTACTTAATGTCAGAAAAACTTTTGCAAGCATGCCTTCGGCTGAGCCTTTCGAGGCACGTCCAATGTCTGTACCGGAATATTCCCTGGCTGATGGAAGCAAATCAATCGCATTCTCAAAGTCGGAGATGATCTGTTTATATACTTCATCTTTGGAGATTCTGGGAACCAACAAATTATCATTTGGGTTTTGTGGTTCAGTTATTAGCGGAATATCACCGAAATATTGAACCAGGATAAAATAATAATGTGCTCTCAAAAAATAAGCTTCGCCCAGAATCCTTTTTTTAATATTCTCATCCAGATTCATACCTGGGACATTCTTCAATACGAGGTTGCATCGCAGAATACCTGGCCATGGACCACGCCACATGTCGAGAACTCCTTGATTATCAGTAGCAGTTACAAAATTTGCCAGGTTTTGTGTTTCGATACCATCAGATCCTCCTGCGGCACCTACGATACTATTTCCCGCAAAAATATCGCTGCACCACATTCGCAAATTATATAGTCTATAACTTTGCAAAGGTTGATAGGCTCCGTTGATTGCTGCAATCGCATCCGATTCTGTTTGCCAGAAATTGGCCGTATTCACCGAATCCATGGGAGCCTTTACTAAAAAATCTTCACTGCAACTGAAAAATAATACAGTAAGCAATATAACCGATATATATTTATTGATTTTCATATATTCAGATTTTATTCAATTAAAAATTAAGATTAACTCCACAACTAATTGTTCGTGCTACGGGATAAAGATTATTATCAATACCATCCTGAGCCACTTCCGGATCAAAACCTTTGTATTTGGAGAAAGTCTGGAGGTTTTGGACAGAAACATATATTCTGATTTTAGAGCTGTTGATTTTTTTAATAAGCATTTCAGGGAAGGTATATCCAAATGTCACATTCTTAATTCTCAGGTATGAACCACTTTCAATATATCTGTCGGAAAACCGCTCATTATTGTTTGGATCATTATATATGGCGCGGGGGACGGTATTGCTTGTCCCTTCTCCGGTCCAGCGTTTCAATGTTTCTGTGGTCTGATTTTGTGCAACTGACATAGCTTCACTCCAAATTCGGTTAGCATTAACTATTTTATTGCCAACTATACCTTGAAGAAAAATACTCAGATCAAAACCTTTGTAGGCAAAAGTGTTTGTCATAGCAAAAAAGCATTTCGGACTGGGATTTCCGATGAAAGTACGGTCTTTGTCATCAATTACACCATCATTATTCAAGTCTTTAAAACGGACATCCCCGGCAGAAGTCCTGTTATACTGATCATTACCTGCCACCTGGGTGGCGTGATCATCAACTTCTTTCTGCGTTTGAAATATTCCGTCAGTAACAAAACCGTAAAATTCATTTACAGGTTGTCCGGCCTGAAGTAAAACAAGATTATAATTTTCTCCGAGACGTCCTCGTGAAATAGGTATTGAATCATTTAGGCTTATAATTTTATTTTGGTTCAAGGAAACATTGAAACTTGTATTCCATATAAAAGCACCAGTAAGATTTCTGGTTTGTGCTGATATTTCCAGACCTCTGTTCCGAAGTTTTCCGGCATTGGTATAGGATACATCTTGATCAGAATAGCCGGATGTTACCGGAACGGACATTGGAACCAACATCTTTTCAGTATTTTTAACATATCCGTCGACAGTAAGATTTACTCTGTTTTTAAGAAATGATAAGTCAATGCCGATATTAGCCTGTTTTTGGTTTTCCCATTGCACATTTGGATTGGGCATTACATTAGGAACGATTGCACTAACCGGTTTCCCATTAAAATTGTATTGATATGTTTCAAGTACTGAGGCAAACGAGTAGTTTCCAATCTCCTGGTTACCTGTAACTCCGTATCCAATCCGCAGTTTCAGATCATCCATAAAGTGTATGTTTTCAAAGAATTTCTCTTTGGAAATACGCCATGCGAAAGACCCTGAAGGAAACCAACCCCATCTATTCCCTTCACCAAAACGGGAAGAACCATCTCGTCGAATAGTGGCTGTCAAAAGGTATTTATCTGCATAGTTATAGTTTGCACGGCCTATATAAGACATAAGTGACCATTCAGCACCATTACCATTCAAAGTCAGAATGTTAGTTGCATTCGAAAGTTGTTGTGTTTCATCTGATTGAAAATTTTCAGATGAGCCGTTTATAAAATCATATCGATTTTCCTGAGCACTAGTCCCTGCCATTAAGGTTAAATGATGATTGATCCCAAAATTTTTATCATAGGTCAGAGTATTATCCCAAAGCCATGTTATGGATTTTCCTGATTGATGATACAAACTGGAACTTTCATCGATGCTGGCATCCCATTTATATGCAGGTGACCAGATACGATCATCCCCAAAATTTGCTTGAAGTCCTAACGAACTTCGAAATTTAAGCGCTTCTATGATTTCTACCTCACCATAAACTGATCCCAATAAATTATAACCTTTTGTAGAATTTTCAACCGTTTTAGCCAGTCCAATAGGATTCACAATGTCCCCATTCCATATAGGTTGGCCTAGAGGACCTGAATAAGAACCTTCGCTCCTGAATATAGGTTGAGTCGGCAAGGCTAACATCGTATTCTGGATATTGTAATTTCCACTTTTTTTCAGATCATGCTCTAAAGTTAGATTATTCCCAAACCGAATTCTTTCAGAAATCTTAGTATCTGTATTTAATTGAATCGTATAACGGGTGAAACCGGTATTTATCACAATCCCTTCCTGGTCAAAAACATTTCCGGAAACATAATAATTTGTTTTTTCATGATTTCCAGAGTAAGAGAAAGAATAATTCTTCATGGATGCAGTTCGGTATAAAGCATCAAGCCAGTCAGTCCCGGCACCAAGCGATTCAGGATTCGCAAAAGCAGGATTCTTAGTCAAACCTGCATTTCCCATTATTTCATTATGCAAAACAGCAAATTGTGAAGCATTCAACTCCTTCACCACTTTTGTGGCTTCCTGAAATCCGGAATAATAATTAAAGTTTAATTGTCCCTGTCCTGCCTTCCCTCTTTTAGTTGTAATAATAATTACTCCATTTGCCCCACGTGATCCGTAAATAGCGGTAGCAGAAGCATCTTTTAAAATTTGAATTGATTCAACGTCATTCATGTTTAATTGATTGAGACCCATAGAAACCGGTATGCCATCAATAACATAAAGGGGTCTATTCTCATTGATTGTTCCGATCCCTCTGATGCTGAAAGTTGGGTCGGTTCCTGGAACCCCTGATGAAATTATCTGAACACCGGCAGCCTGGCCCTGAAGAGCTTCTCCGATGCTTGCGACAGGTATTGTGCTCAATCTTTCTGCTTTTACGATAGCAACAGATCCTGTTAAATCACTTTTTTTCACGGTTCCATATCCAATTGCAACAACTTCATCTATACCAATCGTCTCTTCAGCAAGTATAACATTGATGTTCGTTTTCCCGCCAACAACAATATCCTTTCTTTTCATTCCAACAAATGAAAATTGCAAAGTGGCATCTTCAGGAATATTCGAAAGTTTGTAGTTTCCGTTTGGATCAGAAATTGTTCCGGTAGTGGTTCCTTTTACTATAATCGAAACACCAGGTAAGCCTGCACCGGTGCTATCGGTAACTTTTCCGGAAACTGTTTTTTGCTGCTGAATAACACCCATTTCCGGATTGGCCGTAGTTAAAATAATTTGCCGGTCTTTTACCAGATAGCTGACATTGGTGTTTTCGAAAATTCGGGATAGAATTTTGTCGATACTTTCATTCTTAACATCAACATTCACCTGACGTTCGACATCCACCAGTTTTTGATTGAACAGAAAGAAAAATTCACTTTCGTCTTCAATTTTGCTCAGTACATCAATCACTTTCGCATCCTGCATTTTTAATGTTAGTCGGGTTTGCTGTGAGTAAGTTACTGTTGCAAAGGTTTGTGCAACAAATAGCAGTAAAAAAAATACACTTAGGCGCATAATTTTCCAGAGTTTAAAGAGCACACGGAGATTTTCCGGCACCCGGATTCGTTTTTTTTTCATAAATTTGAATCATTAAGTGGTTAAACAATTAATAGAGCGTTTGTACTACTTGATTTTGACAGGAGAGTGGTACGAACACTTTCCTGTTTTTTTTATTTGAAATGATTAATCTTTGATTGGTTTATCCGGAGAATAATCTTCCGTTTCTGAAATATCCCATCCGCATTGCTGGCTCTTTTTTCTTCCTTGAAGCTTAATGGAGTTGTAATCGAAAGCAGTTTTAGAACCTCGTCCAGTGGTTCATCCATAAATGTTGCATGGAATGAATAATTGTCGAGCAAACGGTCGTCAACAACTACTTCTGCATTGTACCAGCGGCTTAAGCGTTGCGCCACCTGTTGCATGTTTTCGTTCCGGAATACCAGTTTGCCTTCTTTCCATGTGGTGTATTGTGAGGCCTCAACTTCATTTTTAACAAAAGTTTGTTTCTCAATGTCAAGCCTGATTTGTTCGTTGGGTTTTAATATGGCAAGTTTTTTCCCTGTCAAAGTTGAGACATCAACTTTCCCGGTCTGCAAGACAATTTCTTCAGTTGTCTCATCTTCATTGGCAATTACGTTAAAGGTGGTACCCAATACCTTGATATCGAGATTGCGGGTATTTACATGAAACGGAATTTCCTTGTTGTGTACGACATTAAAAAATGCTTCGCCCGAAAGTTCTACTTTTCGTTCTCCGATAAATTGAACCGGATATTTCAATCGCGATCCGCTGTTAAGGAATCCTGTTGATCCGTCGGGAAGCTGAAATTTGGTGCGAACTCCCATTGGGCACTGGATTTCGGCATACGACACCGGGATAACTGCAGGTTTGCTTGGCCAGTAGAAGTAGGCCAAAAAGCTCAGCAAAAGTGGAAAAATCAAGATTGCAGCTATACGCTGGAAGCTTAACCACCAGTTGAGTCGTTGGCTGCCTGCTTCTTCATTCAGCCTGATTTGATGGTGAACCCGATCGAGAATCGGTTTTAAATCATGATCGGGATTGATTTCAGATAGCAGCTTTTCCTGCCAGTCCTGATTCAGAACTACTTCGGCTGTGAGGTTTTGCTCATCGGCCAGTTGGTCTGCAAGTTCAATGTGTTCTTTCAGGCTGAGTTGGCCTTCCGTGAATTTTTGGATAAGATGTTGGATATTCTGCTTCATCGTATTAAGTTGCACAATTCTTTTTATTTCAGAAACTAAAGCGCCGTATTTTATTTATTTCAGAACTTATATCAGTTGAGATGGATTTTCTCATGGGTGTTTTTGAACTAATTTTAAAGATTTTTGATTTATGTCCGTCACATAAATGTGACGGCAAAGGATAGAGCGTTGAAGAAAGATTTCAGCAAGATTTCATAAAGACAATCATCAAAATATTCAAAATACACATTAATTGCGATGATATTCTTTGCCGTCAGCTTCAGCTGACGGATGGGTAAATAAACAAAACGGCAAAAAGCAACAAAGAAAGGTTTTCAGTTTTTAACCGGGAGCGAATGAACCGGAGAGCTTCCGAAACCTGATTATCAACCGTGCCGGGCGAAATATTTAGTTCTAATGCAACTTCTTTGGAGCTTTTGCCTTCCAGTTTGCTTTTCTGGAATATTTCGCGGCGTCGTTCGGGCATTTGATCGAGGATCAGGTAAATCTGACGCAGGGTGGTTTCGTAATCATCGTTTGCTACCTGATCTGAAAATTCAGGATCGTATTGTAAACTATCGAGATAACGAAGTGAAGTGGCTTTTTTATTAAAATGTTTCCTGATCTGGTTCAAGGCAATGGTGAAAAGGTAGGATTTGAAAGATAGTTCAGATTTAAGAGTTGCCCTGTTTTCCCAGACTTTTACAAAAACTTCCTGAACCAATTCTTCAGCATCAGTTTCGTTTTTAAAATATTTCAGGGCAAAGCCGAATAACTTTGGGCTGTAAACCTCAAAAAGTGAATCAAATGCCGCAACATTTCCTTTTTGAAGCAATTGAACCAAATTGCGATTTTTGCCTGTTTCAGCCATCCGGAAAGAACAAAATCAGAAATATTTCAGGGATAAATTTAGTAAAATTCTTTTAGATGGGCTAATCGAATGGTTACCTGGTTCAATCTATTTTTCACCCACATTGCAGCTAAAAGTACCCATTTTAGTTAAATTTCAGCTAATATCCACTTTTTTCGGGCTATTTTCATTACAATGAATTTTTAACACACTGATAATCAGGTACAGGTTTTTTGTGGATTTGAAAATAGTCGATTGTGTGGACTTCCAAGCATTTGGATATTAGCAGATTAAGGTTGATCTTTGGCAGTATGTACATCAAGACAATCAGGAAATATTGCCAGACAGAAAAGACCACCCATACCTATTTTCGGTTGAGCGAAAGTTGCCGCGATGAGCATGGGTTTGTGCGCCAACGAATGGTTTTGGGACTTGGCCGATTACCTGAACTGCCCAACTTTGATCAGAAAGTTCTGTTTCTGGAACGGCTGAACGAACTGATCAAAGGAAAGCCAACACTTTTTAGCTGCAAAGAAGAAAAAGTTGAGCAACTGGCACAGCATTACTATGGAGAACTGAAACATAAAAAGAAAATTGACAGGGCTTCTGATGTCAGCGATGATATTGATACGGTCAAGCTCAATACCCTGAAGAACAGGAACATTCGTGAAGTTGGGGCAGAATCGCTTTGTTATCAGGCACTACGCCAGCTTGGAATAGACCATTATCTGAAAACAATAGGATGGGACGATGAGCAGGTCAACCTGGCAGCCACCCATATCATCAGCCGGACAGTTTACCCGGTATCGGAACTCAAGACAGTGTCCTGGATCAAGGAAAACTCGGCGGTATGCGAACTGACAGGCTATGATATTGAAAAGGTGACCAAAGACAAGCTGTACGAGATCTCGAAGAAATTGTACCAGGAGAAACCGGGACTTGAAAAGCACTTGTCCAGGTGTACCAACGAACTGTTCAACCTACAAGACAAAATCATTTTGTACGACCTTACCAACACCTATTTTGAAGGCCGGATGAAGAATAGCAAAATGGCCAAATTTGGGCGCAGCAAAGAAAAGCGCAGTGATGCCAAGCTGATCGTTTTGGCAGTGATTATCAACAGCGAAGGTTTTTTGAAGTATTCCGACATTTTCGAGGGCAACACCTCGGATTGTTCTACCTTGAAAACCATGATCACCGCACTGAACCGGAGGATTGGCTATATCAGCGTGAAACCGATCATTGTGATGGATGCCGGTATTGCAACCGAAGAAAATATCCAGTTCCTGAAGGACGAAAAATACGATTACCTATGTGTTTCGCGTTCAAGCCTGAAGGATTACAAGGCAGATACCGATAGCCGTCCGGTACAAATCTTCGACAAGAAGAACCAGCCCATCGAGCTGCTCAATGTCAGGGTTGAAAATGATACTGACAATTATCTATGGGTAAAAAGTGAAGCCAAAGCGCTGAAAGAAAAAAGCATGAACGATCAGTTCTCTAAGCGTTTCGAAGAAGGACTGCGTGTGATACAAAAAGGGATAGCCAGCAAAGGCGGGACCAAGAAAACAGACAAAGTATGGGAGCGCATCGGGCGGTTGAAAGAAATATACTCCTCCACCCACCAGTACTATGAGATCACCGTTTCTGACAATGGCAAAGGTACGGCCACCAGCCTGGGTTTCGAGAAAAAAGCAGGGATAACCATGGATGAAAAAGCGGGCATTTATTTTCTCCGGACATCGTTGAACGGCAAAGAAGAAAAAACACTTTGGATGATCTACAACCTGATCCGCGAAATAGAATACATTCCGGGTACTCAAAACAGACCTGGATCTGCGTCCGGTCTATCACAAAACAGATGAAGCATCCATGGCGCATCTTCACTTGGGCTTGTTGGCCTACTGGCTCGTTTCAACCATTCGTTACCAGTTGAAACTTCAGGGCATCAACCACGGCTGGAGCGAGATCGTCCGGATAATGAACACCCAGAAAATGGTCACAACAACCATCGAAAACACAAAAGGCGATACCATACAAATCAGGCAATGCAGTGAGCCAACTGTAGAAGTCCAACTAATTTGCAACAAGCTAAAATATCGGCAAATACCACTACCCCGAAAAAAATCCGTGTGGCACACTGGCGAAATTTTAAAAAATGAAAATCCACAATGTCAGATTGTTATGGATGGATAGCTGCAATGTGGGTTAAGTTTTATCCGTTAAGCACCCATCCCTTGCGATATTCCTTTTGAAGGTAGCTGTTAGCTGCTGAATCATTGGTAATCTGTCCTGCAACAGGATCGTAGGTCAATTCTTTACCTGCTCTGTGAGCAACCAGCCCAAGCATAAGTGTTTCTATCATACGACCTGCGTAATCAAAATCACAGTCGGTCTTAAGGTCACCTTTGCAGGCCTTGAACCATTGCTCCACGAAATCCCCGAGAGCAGGTGCAACCTGATTGCTGCCCGGAGCCTTGTAATAGGTCATATCTGCTCCGGCACGTGCGGGAATAAGCAAACGGGTAGTGAAGTCAGCAACAAGAGTTCCTTTAGTCCCTTTGAACATTGCTCCGTGACCGATTTTGCTGATGTCAACGGCTGGATGTGGTGATTCTGGTTTTAATGTCCCCTGATACCATTCAACTGTAATAGGTCCCCTCCAATTGTTTGCAGGAAAGTTAAATTTGGTATGAAGATCTGATGCGACGACCTCAGGATGGTATGGATCTCCTTCTGCCATAGCACTTGTTGGCTGCCCGGCATCTATTGCGTTCCAGGCAAGATCCATCGTATGACTGCCCATATCTCCGATCTGCCAGCTTCCGAAATCATGGAACATGTTCCACAGCAGACAGCCGGCTCCGGGGCTTGCTCCGAAATAACCCGGATTAAAGGGATGCATCTGAACCGGACCGATCCACTGTTCCCAGTCGATTGTTTTTGGTGCGGGACCTGCCGCAGGAAGATAACCGGTAACTTTATGGGTGCGGTTACCCCATGCAATAGCCTCCTTCAATTCACCAACAGCGCCACCACGGACTAATTCCGAGACACGGTCAAAATTCTCATGGGCGTGACGTTGTGTACCATGCTGTGTAGCAAGCTTATTCTTATTTGCCAGGTAAACTTTGCGCACTTCACGTGCCTCATGAACAGATTCTCCAAGCGGTTTTTCACAAAAAACATGCAGTCCCCGGTTCATGGCCCAGATAGAGATAAAAGCATGGTGGTGATCGGGCGTACATATGAATACCGCATCTAAATCCTTTTGTTCAAGGCACTTCCGCCAGTCGGTGTACTGTTTTGCATTGGGATAATGTTTCGCAGCCAATGCCATATTGTCAGCGTGCACATCACATATTGCTACAATGTTTTGGGTGTCTAATACCCGGTAATGCTGACTGCCCCGGCCATGTGCCCCGATCAGGGCAATGTTTAGTTTATCACTTGGGTTTTGTCCTGAAAGGATACCCCCCGGAAGGATTATCAGTCCGGCACCGGTTGCGGCAACGGATTTAACAAATGTTCGTCTTTTCATTATATTTTATGTTTGTGAGTAAAATTGAGTGCCTGCATCCGTTCCCAATAATGTTAATTTATCCGGCTCCTGAATTTCACAAAATCAAGATTTTAAGTAACTCAAACTTAGGGAATGTTTTATTCACCTCAAAATATTTAAACAATTTTAACGCTTCTTACGATATTAACCTCTCACTCAATCTTTCTGCCACCATTCCCTGAAATAGAGATGGCATCTTTACCGGAATTTCCTGTATTACCTGTTTTTTTTGACCTGACGCCACCATTGAATTGCTGGTTATAGTTAGTGCCAGCTTGCCTGAAGGATCCAACAAATCGGTATGCAGGACGATACTTTCATCAAGGAACAAACTTGTATTGGGGTGCTTTCTTAAAATTGTTGAAGGATAGATTTCGGAAATTTTGCCATTTAACGTGTTGTCAACAGCTTTTGCTTTGGTTTTTCCGGGAACCATACAAAAAGTATATTGGGCATTCATTAGGGCAGGAATTTTAAGGCTTACGTTTTTTGTTTCTTTTTCTTGGCTGCCGGAAACAAAACATTATTCAGGATTAGCCGGTAGCCGGGCGAGTTGGGGTGCAAATTCAGATCGGTAGCCGGGTCGCCCACAAAATGCTGAAAATCTTCCGGATCATGTCCCCCGTAGAATGTCCAGAAACCTTTGCCCTGTTCGCCATGTATGTAGCGCGCTTCGCCAGCCGCTTTGTTTTCGCCCATCACCAGAACATTGGGTTTCACCAGACTTCGGTCGTAAGCGGTAGTTTGGCCCATAAATCCCTTTACCATGTTTGCATGATTCTGGCATAACATGGTTGGCACCGGGTCCCATTTGGCCGAAAACTGGAACAGGGTGAAATAATCCTGCTCGCGTGGAACCTTACGGCTGGTCGAAACATCAATATCAGAGAATTTATATTCGTATGGATTGCGGTTGATAGTGAAATTCTGAAAGGCCAGGGTATGACCGAAATCAAGGTGGTCGTTCATGGACGGATCGGCAGGATCGCCATCGAACATCGCTTCGCAAATATCGGTTTCACCGGCAGCACGGGTAATGTCGTAAGTGTCGGTCGCAGCACACATGGCAAAAAGAAACCCACCATTGCTGATGTACTGATAAATCTCACGGGCAATAACGCGTTTCATTTCAGAAACCTTCATGAAACCCATCTTTTGTGCGAGTTCTTTATTTATCCGTACTTCTTCCTGGTACCATACAGCATGTTGGTAGGCCTGAAAAAATTTACCAAACTGGCCGGTAAAATCTTCATGATGCAGGTGAAGCCAGTCGTAATCCTTCAGTTTGCCATTCAGGATTTCTTCGTCGTAAATCACGTCAAATTTGATTTCGGCATAAGTTAAAACCAAGGTCACGGCATCGTCCCAGGGTTGTTTGTTGGGAGGTGAATAGACCGCAATTTTCGGGGCTTTCTGCATGCTTACCGCATCCTGATTGACATCTTCGCGGGCAATATCAGCCAGTAGATTATTGGCCTGACCATCGGCTAAAGTTTCGAAACTGACACCACGGACCAAACACTCGCTTGCCAGCACCTGCTGATGCTGAACCAAAAAACTTCCGCCGCGGTAATTAAGTAACCACTTTACTTCAATTTCTTGTTCGAGGGTCCAGTAAGTAATGCCATAAGCCTTTAAATGGTTAGCTTGTTTTTCATCCATCGGGATGAGAATGAAGGCTGCATGGGCTGTTTGGAAGAATAGGAGAAAAATCAGGAACAGCGTCCATTTTGATCGCCGGTCAGAATGGGATATGTTCACCTCCTGAATTTTCATAATGGCTGAATTTATCGTTGTCGAACGAAGTATTGACAGGAATGGCGCCCTTTCGGTACGAATCGCCCGAGTCAACATTCATCTTTGATTGCAATTTTTGCCCGTACTGACCGCCACCGATTTCTTCAGGAATGATATTTTCCATGTCGGCGAATTTGGCAAGGCTCTTTTTAAACGAGAGCCTCACGTCGCCAACAGCCCCGTTACGGTGTTTGGCAATGATGATTTCGGCTATCCCGATGAGCGAGTTACCATCTTCGTCTTCGGTTATTCCGTAATATTCCGGACGGTGGATAAACAATACGATGTCGGCATCCTGCTCGATAGCGCCGGATTCACGAAGGTCGGAAAGCTGCGGGCGTTTACCTTCGCGCGATTCGACCGACCGGTTCAACTGCGACAGGGCAATTACCGGAATATCCAGCTCTTTGGCAATGGCCTTGAGTGAACGCGAGATCATACTTACTTCCTGTTCGCGGCTTCCCCGGCTGTCTGTTCCGGCAGTCATTAACTGAAGGTAATCAACAATTACCGCTCCGATGTTATGCTGTAATTTTAGCCTACGGCATTTAGCCCTGAATTCGAAAATGGACAGGGCAGGAGTATCGTCAATAAACAGGGGCGCATCGTCGAGGATAGCCAGTTTCCGGTGGAAATGGTCCCATTCCCAACCAACCAAACGGCCATTTTTGATTTTATCTGAACCTAATTCTGTTTCAGAAGAAAGCAAGCGGTTAACCAACTGAATGGATGACATTTCGAGCGAGAATACCCCAACAGGTACTTTGTGTTCAACGGCCATGTTCCGGGCCATGGATAAAACGAAAGCTGTTTTCCCCATCGAGGGCCGTGCAGCAACAATGATCAGGTCGGTTTTTTGCCAGCCGGATGTAATGCGATCCATCACCACGAACCCGCTTGGTACACCACTCAGATGGTCGTCCCGTTTCGATGCTTCTTCAATCAGGACAGCCGCTTCGCGCAGGAGCGTTTTGATGGGGATGGTTTCTCTCTTGATATTTCCTTCGGCAATCTGGAAAAGCGCTGTTTCAGAAAAATCAATCAGGTCGTCCACATCAATGGCATCGTCGTAAGCTTTCGTCTGGATTTCGGTCGAAACCCGGATCATTTCGCGCTGAATGAACTTTTGCGCGATGATACGCGAGTGAAACTCGATGTGTGCAGCAGAAGCAACCCTCGAAGTTAACTGGGTGATCATGAGCGGGCCACCCACTTCGTCGAGCAGGTTTTTGTTTTTCAGTTCCTGGGTCACCATCAGCAAATCAACCGGCTTTTCGTGGGTTGACAAGTATTTGATGACCTCAAATATTTTTTGGTGTTCTTCTTTGTAGAAACTTTTAGTGTCAATGATGTCAGCCACCGTGATGTAGGCATCGCGTTCGAGCATCAGGGCCCCAAGTACGGCTTCTTCCACTTCAACAGCCTGGGGTGGAATTTTCCCGTATTGGGCATTAATCTGCTCAATGGTCATTTTTGCTTGTTGCTGGTAATTCTTTCTTTCTCCGGCCATGTTTCAGGAATTCAGTCAGTCAGATATTTCGGTTTTCTGCACTCGAAATTTTTGCAGGGATTCAAAGTTAAAAAAAAAGAGACCGAATCGCCTCCTTCAGGATATTAAGTTTTGAACAAAATTAGTTGTGTTTATGTGCAATAGTTTAGTTCCATAATCTTCAGGGTGCATCATTAAATTCATTGAATTTCAGTGAATTGCCATTTTACTTCAAAACCAGTGGCGTTGATTTCATTTATAAAAGGATCACCTTTTTTATAATAATCTGAGTTAAAATGATGAACTTCAATTAAAGGGAACCGAATATTTATTTTGGAGGTCAATTTGTTGTTCAATATAAAATTATTCGTGAATTGATCTGATATTAATGCAATGTCTATATCAGAATATTCTCTCTGTTCGTTCTTCGCAACGGAACCAAATAAGATTGCTTTTTCGATGCTTATTCCATATTTAAAGCAATCTAATATAAAATCAGTTGCCTGCTTTATTGCAATTTCCCTTGTAAGCATAGTATCATCTGTTTAGTTTCTGCTAAACCGTAGTAAATTATGAACAAAAGGGGGTGTATTGCCTTCATTCTTCTTGATCCAAAGCGCTTTTGTAATCTTTTCGAGCGCTAAATGTGCCCAAAACAGAGATTGGGCAAAATGATTTGCCTGGTATAAAACATTTGCACAGTCGAAATCTTCATCAACTTGCTTTGCCCAATAGATTATGTGCTCTTCTTTTGTCATACCGAAACAAACTTACGATTTTTTTCATCCTTTCGAAATAGTCTATATTGTATCAAGTTATTGACAAAATTTACTTCAATTTATCTTCGATTATTAATCCCAGTATATCGCCCAATTTCCTGTCCATGGCCGCAATTTGCTGGGGAACAAAGCTGGTGGCTGTCATGCCAGGAGTGGTATTCACTTCCAGAAAATAGAATTCATTATCTTTCAGGATAAAATCTATCCGTACAATTCCGGAGCAATCGCATAAATCGTAAATGCGCGATGAAAGTTGCTGAACTTTTTGGGTCAGTTCAGGAGAAATGCGGGCAGGAGTAATTTCGTCGGTCTTTCCGACCGTGTATTTGGCCTCAAAATCGAAAAATTCGTTTTGCGGGATCACTTCGGTAATCGGGAAAATCAGTTCCTGATCGGAGAGTTTGACCAACCCACAGGTAAATTCTTTTCCATCAATAAACTGCTCGATCAGTATATCGTGACTTTCTTTCATGGCTGATTCGAGAGCCTCAAGAAGCTGTCCTTTTTCCTTCACTTTGGTTACTCCGAAGCTTGATCCTCCTGCGTTTGGTTTCACGAATAGGGGTAATCCGAGTGTTTCGATCAATTGGTCGGCATCCACAAGGTCGCCTTTAAACAACCGTAATGATTTGGCTATAGGAACATCGAAATTGCGAAGGTAATTGCTGCAAAAATATTTATTGAAGGTAAGGGCCGATGAATAAACACCGCAGGTAGAATAGGGGATTTTCACCATGTCCAGATATCCCTGAAGTTTACCGTCTTCACCGGGAGTTCCGTGGATGGTGATATATGCAAAATCGAATTTTATTTTTTCGCCGTTTCTGACAAATGAAAAATCTTCTTTATCAATGGGTGCAATGATTTGTTCGTTCTCAAAAACATCCCAGTCCAATCCCTTCATCTGAACTTTCCATACGTTATAAATATTGGAATCGATGGATTGGTAAACATTAATACTGCTTTTCACCGAAACCACAAATTCGGACGAGTCGCCGCCAAATACAACTGCAATATTTTTTTTCATGTTGGATTGTTTATGCCTTTATACATTTATATTTTGAATTTGAATTTCTCTATTTCGTCCGAAATAAAAAATTCTTTTTGATATAGGTTTTACCGCGGACGTCCGTACTGTTATTCTTTTATCCGTTCGCTGAAGCGAACGTCATAGGATATTTTTGCATCGAATAAATTGAGCGATATCCTTTGCCGTCACATTCATGTGACGGACAGAAAAAACTTCTCAAACAGAGGGCTTTAGCCCAAAAGAACGATTTTATTCCTGAGCTGTACGGTTCGACAAATAATTCCGCCATTTCACAATTACATTGGCCAAATCATCCGGAAGCTCCGACTCAAAAATCATTTCCCCGCCGGTTGCCGGATGCACAAAACCCAACATTTGCGCATGCAATGCCTGTCGGGGAATCATGGCAAAACAGTTGGCAACAAATTGACGGTATTTGGTAAATGTAGTTCCTCTTAAAATTTGGTCGCCACCATAATTGTCGTCATTAAACAGCGGATGGCCAATGTGTTTCATGTGTACCCTGATCTGATGGGTGCGTCCGGTTTCGAGCCGGCATTCCACCAGATTGACGTAACCCAGACGTTCAATCACCTTGTAGTGAGTAACTGCAGGTTTGCCGTGTTCACCTTCAGGAAAAACAGTGAAAACCTGCCTGTTTTTCAGGCTGCGTCCGATGTTACCGGTAATGGTACCTTCATTTTCCTTTAAATCGCCCCACACCAGCGCGACATATCTCCTTTTGGTTGTTTTTTCGAAAAACTGAAGCGACAGGCTTACTTTAGCTTCCGTGGTTTTTGCCACTACCAGCAACCCCGATGTATTTTTATCTATGCGATGGATGAGGCCGGGGCGCGGATCGTCGGAATTAAAAAGCGGTAATTCCTTAAAATGCCATGCCAGGGCATTAACCAGGGTGCCGGAATAATTTCCATGTCCGGGATGCACAACCAGGCCTGCCGGTTTGTTGAGTACGATCAGCGAATCGTCTTCGTAAATAATGTTTAAAGGAATATTCTCCGGAATGATTTTGAGCTCCCGGCGCGGATAATCCATCATGATGGAGATCTCGTCGCCTGGTTTTACTTTGTAGCTCGATTTTACCGGCAGTTTGTTTACCAGAACTTTACCTTCGTCGGCAGCAGACTGCAGACGGCTACGAGAGGCATTCTTCAGGCGGTCGGATAAAAATTTATCAATGCGCAGTAAAGTTTGTCCGGGGTCAACTACCAGGTTGTAATGTTCAAACAGGATACCGTCTTCAATATCTTCAACATCTTCAATATCATCAAATTCGTAGGTCAATTCGTTTTCGTCAATCATTTAGAAAAATGAGTTTTCAATTGTTACAGTGTCTGGCTTTGCCTGAAGTTTGGTTGGATCGATGGTCAGCCAGATATCTATTGGAGTTCCGTGAATCACCTCAAAAACTTCGGTTGGGTCCGGACTTTGTTTGAATATCATCGCTTTGGTTTTCTGGATTTCGTAAAGTACTGATTCGTCGTAGGTAATTGTACCAATATTCAGGAAAGCTTCTCCCAAAGTGAGTTTGGCTTCGGCCAGACTTCGGCCAAACAGCGTAGGCACCTCGCTGGTTTCCCCGTTTCTGTCGGTTCCTAAAACCAAGTCAATCACAGTGCCTTTAGGAATCATCTCACCTACCTGAACTGGTATTCCTTTTGCCTTTTGTTCAAGCACGAGATTTGGAAATTCAGAAGGTTTGTATTCAACATTTCCGGCAATCAGGCCCGAACTTTCAATCAGGTTGATGGCTTGCCGGTACGAAATATCGGTTAGCTGGGGCATTGGTATCATTTCCTGGCTTATAGCACATAAAGTAACAAATATAGTGCGGTTCTCTTTTACCTTCATTCCGGGTTTAGGGAATTGGTCGAGAACAGTACCAGGGGCAATTTCCTGAGAGTAAACCGAATCACGAATCTGAAACCGGAGATCCAAATCATACAGTAAGGCTATTGCTTCCTGACTTGTTTTTCCTTTCAGATCGGGTATTTCAACGGAGTCGCCGTGGCCGGTGTAGATACGGAGGGCAAGCATAAGCAGTACAATAACGAAAATCGTAATCACCACAACAGCAAGTGCGTTGTACTTAAATGTTTTGCTTTTAAAAAATTCTTTCAGGGTCATTGGGTTGGGGGTAACTGCGTTGTATTAATGCTGATACAAGAACATTAGTGTCAATGATGATTTTTTGCATTTTTTCTGACAGCTTTTACTTCCATGTCTTTGCGATGACTTTTCAACATCAAAAATATAAATTTTTCCGGTTTAAAATCCGGTATCGTTTTGGATAATAGTATAAACACAAAAAGGTAAAGAAAATTCATTCTTTACCTTCTGTATATTGTTAGAAGTCTGAAAGTCTTCGGCTTATCTTTTGTGACTTGGTTCGTCAGAAACGGTCAGTTTTTTTCTTCCTTTTGCACGGCGGGCTTTTATTACTTTACGCCCTGCTACAGTTGACATTCTCTCTCTGAAACCGTGTTTATTTTTTCTTTTTCTGTTTGATGGCTGAAATGTCCTTTTCATATGTCAGTAATTTGTTTTTTATATGCCATATGGAACTCGCCCAAGGGCTCGTTACATCGGTATCTTTTTAAATGATCGTATTCGTTTTTAATTCGGACTGCAAAAATAGTCCTTTTTTAATATCCTGCAAACCAAACTTATCTTTATTTTACTTATTTTTTAAAGTCATGTGGATCAGTCTTTTGGTTTCAAAAAATTCTTCCTGGAAAAAGCTCTGAAGATTGTAAACTTTGAGGTGCTGTTTATATGGACTGATTTCTTCCTCAAAATCGCCTCCTTTCAGGTAAAGTATTCCATTGGGCAAGTCGTTCATGTTTTGACCTGACACTTTGGAGCGGACCAGATCTACAAAGCTGGGGAAAGCTGTAACGGCGCGGCTTACGACAAAATCGAATTTATCTTTTACATCTTCAGCACGCATTTGTTTGGCTTTCACATTCAACAGGTTTAATGCAGAAGCGACTTCACCCGCAACTTTTATTTTTTTCCCTATGGAGTCAATGAGCACAAATGAAGTTTCAGGAAAGAGGATGGCCAGCGGAATACCCGGAAATCCGCCACCGGTGCCGACATCCAAAACCGTGGTTCCGGGCCTGAACTGAATAATTTTGGCAATAGCAAGCGAATGCAGTACATGCCGTTCGTAAAGATACCCGATGTCTTTTCTTGAAATGACATTGATTTTGGAGTTCCATTCCTCGTACAAGGAGCCTAACCGGCCAAATTGATCCAGTTGCTGATCGGTAAGAGCAGTAAAATATTTAGTTACGATTTCCATCCTGTAATTATGGGTTAAACTATTATTCGTGCTCGTCAATCTCGGTAGATTCGATCATTTTAAAGAGCATTTCGCGGGCCCTGAAAAGTTGGGCTTTTACGGTTCCCAGGGGTAAATTGAGTTCTTTTGCAATTTCTTCGTACGAAAACTCACGAAAATAGCGAAGCTCGACCAGAATGCGGTATCTGGGTTTTAAGCGGTGTACAATTTTGCGCATTAGAAATGCCTTCTGAATCCGGATCAGTTTTTCTTCCGGGTTGGGTTCTGTTGAACGAAGTTTGACCGGGGAATCATTATCACCATTCTCATGATTATTCTCAATTGAAATATAAACACCTCTTCGTTTTCTCAGAAAATCGATGCAGTTGTTGGTGGCAATTTTAAATAACCAGGTACTGAATGCATAATTGGGCGAGTACTGGTGAAGATTTTTAAAAGCTTTGCCAAATGCTTCAAGGGTCAGATCCTCAGCATCGTTTTTGTTATTGACCATTTTCAGGAGCATAAAATAAATAGCATCCTTGTAACGGACCATAAGTTTGGCAAACGCTTTTTCTTCGCCTGCCAGTGCGGCTTCTACCAGTCGAAAATCGTACTGAGCTTTATCGGATAGTTGAGGATTTAGTTCCATCTGCTTCTTCGGTGAATGAGGTACATTGACCAAAAAAACCACCAGTTAATGATTGGTTTAATTAAAATGTACACTAACGAAGATAAGAATATTTTTCGTTCGTTGAGCCGGTTTATAAGCATTTTAACAATAATTGCGAGAAGAACTATATAAATAACAGGAAGTGACAAAATGGTAATCCAGTATTCGGGATGAATGATAATTATTGCCGCAGATAATGCCGTCAATATCACCCTGGTTAGATCGTCGGTAAACAAACTGATTTTTTTGGACCACGAAAGACTTTGCCTGATTTGAACTCCTTTTTTTAGCAACTTGATGTGGTCGCCCCTGTCGTCTTCAATGTGCTCGCGTAGGGTCAATTCAGGATCGGTCGTTATTTTAACTTTCCCCTTTTTGAAATTTTCGTTAAAAATCAATTCGAGGTTGGCGAAATTCCGGTTCAGTTTATTCCTGAACCCGAGGGTTTCGAAATACAGCGATTTTTTAAAAAGAATATTGTTTTCGTTGAAAACAAAAGGCCTACCGGCAAGTGTCCATGCCCCGCTGATGAGGAATTGGTTAAAACGTTCCATGCGGCAGATCAAATTCCGGTATCCCTTAAATCGTTCAACGTTGGTGTAGGCAATTACTGCATCAGTTTCCGGGTTGATAAGGCCATTGAGCCGCGATAACCAATTTGCATGAATAGCGCCGGTTGATGAAGTCAGCAGGATAATCCAGGGTGATGTTGCTCCTTTCAATCCAATATTAATGACTTGTTTTTCCGCAAACCGGGTTTCCTGGCTCAGGCTGGTCACTTTGAGCTTGGGATTGGATTCTGCCAGCTTATTCAGAATTTCGAGAGTATTGTCTTCGGAACATTCATTGATCACCAAAAGCTGATAATCTTCAGATTCAAATTCGGTAAATTTCGCCAGGATTTCGCGGATCCGTCCTTCCTCATTTCTGACAGGCAAGATAATCGTAACTGGTTTTGAGCTTTGATTTGGCAGATTATCCTGATGAAGAGCAAGTTTCAGATAGTACCTGAGTAAATAATAAACCTGGATAAAAAACACGAGTACCAGAGAACCCAGCAACACCATATCGCTGATAGTGAGTATTCGAAAATCTATAATCTTCACGTCGGAATTACTTAGTCAATAAATAGGTTTGCATCAAAATGAATTGGCGCAAAAATAGTAAACCTGACGGCTATATCCTTCATATTTTTAATTAGATTTAACAATTGCCTGTATGGCCGGCATTCTACTCATTCCACTTTTATGCCTATCTTTGGGCACTCAATAAATTCGGTTCATGCATTTTGACCTTTTAAATACCGCTGACGGAAGCAAAGCAAGGGCAGGTTCTGTTACAACCGGCCACGGATCAATTGAAACCCCCATTTTTATGCCAGTTGGTACTGCCGGTTCAGTGAAAGGAATCCACAATAAAGATTTGAAGGACGATATCGGCGCGCAAATCATTCTCGGAAATACGTATCATTTATACCTGCGACCAGGTTTACCGATTATTGAACAAGCCGGAGGCTTGCATAAATTTAATGGTTGGGATGGCCCTATATTGACTGATAGCGGTGGTTATCAGGTATTTTCTCTAAGCGACATCAGGAAGTTAACCGAAGAAGGAACAAAATTTCAATCGCACATTGATGGTTCTGCGCATTTATTCACTCCTGAAAATGTGATTGATACCCAGCGTACTATTGGCGCTGATATCATTATGGCTTTCGATGAGTGTACGCCCGGCGATGCCGATTATGAATATGCCCGGAAGTCTTTGGAAATGACCCAACGCTGGCTCGACCGTTGCTGGGACCAATTCGGGAAATCTGCACCCAAATACGGTTATTCACAATCACTTTTTCCCATTGTTCAGGGTGGTGTTTATCCTGATTTGCGTACTATTGCGGCACAAAACGTTTTGCAGTACGGGAGCGATGGATATGCCATCGGAGGCCTCTCGGTAGGTGAGTCCGAGAAGGATATGTATGCCATGATTGAGGTCGTAAATGAAATACTTCCGGAGAATAAAGCGCGTTACCTCATGGGGGTTGGTACTCCGGTTAATATTCTGGAAGGGATTGATCGTGGTATTGATATGTTTGATTGTGTAATGCCTACCCGCAACGGGCGAAACGGAATGCTTTTCACACAGAAAGGTATTATGAACATGCGGAATAAAAAATGGGCCGACGATTTTTCGCCTGTTGATCAGGATGGAACTTCGTTTGTTGATCATCAATACAGCCGGGCATTTTTGCGCCATCTGGTTATTTCAGGCGAAATGCTGGGAGCGCAGATTGCCAGTCAGCACAACCTTGCTTTTTACCTCTGGCTGGTTAAAGAAGCGCGGAAGCACATCCTGGCGAATACGTTTAAGAGTTGGAAAGAAGAAATGGTCATGCAACTCTCAACACGCTTGTAAAACTCTGATTTATGCTGAATAAAATTGATTTCTATATTATCAGGAAGTTTCTCGGGACATTTTTTTACGCCATCGCATTGATTATTAGTATTTCAATCGTTTTCGACATTTCTGAAAAATTAGATGATTATATGTCGAGTGATGTTACGATAAATTCGATCATCTTCGATTATTACGTCAATTTCATTCCATATTTTGCCAACCTTTTCAGCGGACTTTTTACTTTTATTGCTGTTATCTACTTTACATCAAAACTTGCTTACAATACCGAAATTATTGCGATCCTGAGCAGTGGCGTTTCATATAACCGGCTGATGCGGCCGTATGTGGTGGGGGCGACAGTCATTGTTTTGTTTTCCTATTTGCTTGGAAATTATATAATTCCCCCCACCAATAAGAAAAGGGTTGATTTCACAAACAGGTATATCGGAACCCGGAAAGTAGGTTCCGAACGTAACATCCACAGGCAAATTGAACCGGGTGTATTTGTTTTTATGAGTTCATATTCTTCAACACTGGATGTTGGCCACGATTTTACCATTGAGAAATTTACTGACCGAAAGCTTGTTTCGAAACTGGCTGCCCGCTCTATAAAGTGGGATCGCGAAAAGAAGATTTGGATTGCTTCAGATTATACCATCAGAACCATAGATGGATATGCGGAAAAGATAAGGATCGGTTCCCAAATTGACACCTTGTTGAACATGGTTCCCGACGATTATCAGGTCGTTGAGAACATTGTGGAAACGATGACCTTGCCTGTCTTAAATGAAGCAATAAGCACGCTAAGGCTTCGCGGAGTAAATACCATTGATTATGAGATAGAGAAACATAAACGGCGTTCCGGACCGTTTTCAGCATTTATTCTTACCATTATTGGAGCATCGCTTGCTTCACGGAAAATTAAAGGCGGTATTGGATTTCACCTGGGTCTTGGCCTTTTGCTGAGTTTTTCATACATTATGTTTATGCAGGTCACTACTGTTTTTGCAACCAGTGCATTGCTTGCCCCCTGGCTGGCCATGTGGATACCAAATATTTTGTATGGCGCACTCGCTTTCTACCTTTACCGGCGGGCGGCAAAATAGCTTTTAAAATTCAACCGTCAGTAAATTAGTTCAAAAAAAAATTCACAAGCGAAGGAGCCTATTTATTAACAAATGTTTTATAAAACACAACAGGCAATAAAAATTTGATAATTTTGTCGCTTCAATACTATAAATAATAGACGCAATTTAATGTCGTATTTTATTATTTACTCACCCCGAAGTCCGCAAGCGGACTTCCCCCCTCTCTTCAAGAAGAGAGGGGCAAAGCATCGCAGATGCGACGGGGTGAGTCAGGATATTAGTCGAATGAAAGTGCGACATATTTATTCTTTTAACTTAGAAAATGTAATTTGAATTTATTGCCTGAGATTAATTTTTTAATCAAAAAAACAAAATCTATGTCACTGAAAAGAAACATTTTAGACCTTCGCAAACGAAAGGATCAGGTTCGGCTGGGAGGAGGCGAAGAAGCCATTGAGAAACAGGCTGCTATGGGTAAATTAACTGCCCGTGCACGTATCCTCGCTATTGTTGATGAAGGCTCATTTCATGAATATGACATGTTCGTTGAACATGCCGGAACTGATTTCGATATGGGCAAGAAAGTACTTGCCGGCGATGGTGTGGTAATCGGTACAGGAACAATTTATAGTTCGCCGGTTTGTTTATTTGCCCAGGATTTTACGGTTGCAGGCGGTTCGCTGGGCTTATCGCATGCCCGGAAAATTACCAAAATAATGGACCATGCATTGAAAATGCGTGTGCCTTTAATTGGCATCAACGACTCGGGAGGCGCCCGGATTCAGGAAGGTGTTAATTCTTTGGCCGGTTATGGAGAAATTTTCTTCCGCAATACCTTGTCATCCGGAGTTATCCCACAGATTTCAGTTATTCTCGGTCCCTGTGCCGGTGGCGCGGTTTACTCGCCAGCTTTGACCGATTTTGTTTTCGTGGTCGAAAATATTTCCAAAATGTTCATCACAGGGCCCGCGGTTATCAAGAGTGTTTTGGGTGAGGACATTTCGATGGAAGCGCTGGGCGGAGCAAGGGTCCATGCTGAAATTACCGGTAATGCACATTTCTTTGCCCTTAGCGAAAAGGAATGTTTCGAGCAGATCAAGACTCTGATCACCTATATTCCCTGGAATAATACACAGAAAGCCAAATCTTTTCCTCCCAAAGAGCCGAAAATTAAAACCAAAATTGAAAATATTGTCCCCATTGATGCCCGATTGCCTTACGACATCCGCGAGGTTATCAGATCGATTACTGATAGTTCTGTGTTCTTCGAAATTATGGAATTGTTCGCGGCCAACATCGTTATTGGTTTTGGCCGTATGAATGGTGAAACAGTGGGTTTTGTGGCTAATCAGCCATTGGTACTTGCCGGTGTGCTCGATTGCGACAGCTCTGATAAAGCCGCCCGTTTCATCCGTTATTGCAATGCATTCAATATCCCAATTGTGACCCTCGAAGATATGCCGGGATATTTGCCTGGCGTTGATCAGGAACATGCCGGTGTTATCCGTCACGGGGCTAAAATCCTGTATGCTTATTCGGAAGCAACTGTACCGAAAATTACGGTGATCATCCGTAAAGCTTATGGTGGAGGTTATATTGCTATGAACTCGCGTCATTTACGCGCCGACTTTGTGTTTGCATGGCCGATGGCCGAAATTGCAGTAATGGGGCCTGAAGGCGCGGCCAACATTGTTTTCCGCAAAGAAATTGCAGAAGCGGAAGATCCGGAAGCCATGCGCCAGCAAAAAATTCAGGAATACAAAGATAAATTTGCCAATCCGTATGTTGCAGCATCGAAAGGCTACATTGATGAAGTTATTGAACCGCAGGAAACAAGGAAAATTTTGCTTCATGCGCTTCAGATTTCGGCCAACAAAGATGTTCCGGCCCCGGCTAAAAAACACGGACTTCCACCATTTTAAACCAAACTAAAGGATTATGGCAGATAAGGAAAATTATCAGGTTATCATCGTACACAGCGCTAAATATCAGACTACCTATACTAAAAAGTATATGAACCGTAAAGTTTGGGTTGAGCCAAATTTTAACCACATCAATTCATATATTCCGGGAACGATCATTGAAGTTTTGGTCAAGGAAGGTCAGATATTAGAAAAGGGGAAAAGTATTCTTTTACTTGAGGCAATGAAAATGTACAATAATGTACAGATGCCGTTTAAAGGTAAAATTGTAAAAATAAATGTAGTAAAAGGTCAGATGGTGCCCAAAAACTTTCTGATGATCGAAATTGAACCAGTAAAATAGAATGTGTTTAGCAGTCTCGGTTACTGGTTACAAAATGAAAACCCCTTCCATGTGTTATCATGAAAGGGGTTTCTAATTGACTCCCTTGAGCTTTTTCCTATGGATTTTATTCTTTTATAATCTTGCCAAAGTAGGTATTATTGTTTATGTCAATCTTAATCAGATAAAGCCCGGGAGAATATCCCGACAAATCAATTTGAGTTGTATTATTCCTAAAAGAATTGTTCTTAGATTGAATTAGGAGGCCAATTGTGTTATAAACATCAATTTTGGAATTGCCTTCCAATGATTTATCTATTGAAATATTTAAAGCGCCTTTAGTTGGGTTAGGATATATAATGATATTATTTTGTTCTTGATCATATATTCCTGTCATATAACTTTTCCCAGTTTTAAATTGCCAAATGGAATTACTCGTGATACCTGCAAATGGGTTTCCAGAATAATCTTTGAATGCACCTGCATCTACCAGAACAAAATACTCCTGATTTTTCTCCAGACCATTAATGGCACTATTGTAGGTTACAACAACATTATTCCAATTTATCATTAAGCCATTTAGCGGCACTGATAGTGTTGGCACAATACTCCCTTTTTTATATACTTTCAAATATCCATTACCAATTTCAACATTTTTATTAAATGTCATTTTAAAAGTCGGGTGATTATCAATTACAGTTTCATTGTTGGGTGACAGAAGCGTTATTACCGGACCCTTTACATCACTCATCTGGCTTATGGGGTTACCGTTTGCAGAAACAGTATAATATAACGATGAACTGCCTGTACAGTTTGCTTCATAAATCCTGAACCAATAAGTAGTTCCGGCTGACAATCCGGTAACCGTTACACTATTGCTGCTGCCATTATAAACTACCTGTTCTCCAGAACCGCCGTAACTAGAGTTTGCCGTAGGATCTGTTGCATTGCCAGGTGCAGTGAAACTATTGGATGTGTTTATTTTTACTACCCGTCTGCTTCCGTTTCCATTCGTCCAGTTTGCTGTCATTGAATTTGTACCCACACCGGAAAAAGTAATGGGACTCGCTTGAGTAGTTGGTGTGGTGCAGTCAACCAGAGTTGTGAATGCAGCGGAAGTTCCATACCCCGAATTGGAATTGTTACAATTCGTACCGGCATAAACTCTGAGATAATAGGTTGTTCCACCAGCAAGCCCGGTTGCTGAGGCTGATGTTCCTGTGGTACTGCCCTGCGCAACTCCGCTACCATAAGCAACCGAAGCACTTGTGCCGACTACCCAA
>Ga0209317_1000713_pt1 | contig 36637 bp, 44 predicted proteins | sample RifGroB2_FD_183994 | JGI IMG/M metagenome (GOLD analysis project Ga0209317, IMG submission 183994) | Soil microbial communities from Rifle, Colorado, USA - Groundwater B2 (SPAdes) (version 2) | ecosystem: Environmental > Terrestrial > Soil > Unclassified | place: Rifle, Colorado | collected... | reverse complement strand
GAGAAAAGCAAAAACGGCGCACCGGAGTCACTGATGGAAACTGCTATCGAAAAAATGCCGGGACGCCGTTGAAGGTCCGATCTCTCCGTTCCCGATTGGGCAAAGCCTTTCTCGTCACTCCTCCGCATTCCCAACCTGATGCGCATCTGGTGCCAGTCGGCGGAAACCCTCAAAGTCAGGAGGCGGGTAAGAATCTCGTCTCCAGCGAAGCCCAGCATCGCGGATCGTTCCCGGCCGTTTTGTGTCGAACAGGAGCCGGAAGGCGAGATAGAGAACGCTGAACTGCTGTTCGCGGTTGCCCGGCTCCCCCAAAGCGTGTCCGAAAGGAAAACGGAGAAAGAGTGCCCGGGGAGGGGGTGTTTTTTCGGTGATTTCCCGGACAATGGAAAGGGATATCGTGGGGATTCCCACTGCTTCTATCGCCCGGGCTACCAGTCCCACGGACCGGTTGCAGCTCCCTCAGGCAGGAACCAGCAGGGCATAGTCCACCTTGGCATCGGCGAGTTTACGGGCAATCGTCGGAGCGGTTTCTTCCTGTAGGATATTCAGATGAGGGCCGTCAATGTGCCCCATCAGACTGTAGACCGGAGTGTGAAGAGCGCCCAGGGCAGCGGACTTAACGAGTTCCTGTAGCCTCTGGAGCGGGAAAACGAGGTTGAGATCTTTGTCGGCGTCCCTGTGGTCGTAATAGTCGTGAGTGATGGTGAGGAGATCAGCGGAAGTGTCCGCTGGTATCTCCCTGAAAGATGGATCGCCGTTATGATCGTCCATGTTGAATGGCAGCTGTGTCTTCAAATGAACCCCGCCTGTGGTAACAAGAGCCATCACCGCTTCCCTCAAAGGCTTCTGTGGTTCAGTCCAGGGAATGTCGGAGATATTCGAATCGAGCCCCCGACCCCACCGTGCCGCCAAGGATGGTAACGCGGTAAAGACCCTGGCAAGAAGCCTGTTTTTCAGCCGAGTGAAAGGCATATGCCGCATCCTCCTAAGAACCAGCGATTTTCAACTGAAATGTAGTGCATGGTGTTACACCCGTAAGTCGGTCGATGATGAAGTCGTAATCGCCGACGATCGGCAGTTATCCAGGTGCGGTGAGTGATCACCTTCAGATCGGAGTTGATCAAAAGCATCTGCATCTTTTCCTAGCGGAGTCGACCGCAGCGAGGTAAAGGGCGGCCGGCGAGCCGAGCCCGCCGGCGCCGACGATCAGGAACTTTCTTCGCCCCTTTCCCTCCCACTTGTTTGAGGAGATATGCCGAGAGTACCTATCTGTGCGTCGGTGAACATCTGTGTATTCCTCCTGCCGGACGGGTGCACTCTTTTCGCCTAAAATTACAACCAAACCAGGCCCGAGGCAAGAGAAATAGCCGGCCCAAGTACCTCCAAGTAACAGAAGGGGAAGGGATGACTATTACAACACTCTGAGGAGATTTGAAGAATTATGTCATTCGCGAAGAAACTGCGGTAGTGTTCCGGGCAGAATACTTGAGTCTCAGGCTTTAAGGGGAACGCCACCGCTACATTACTTCAACCTCCCGACACGACTCCTTCTCCCATCATCCCCCCTAAACAAAGGTCGACATATTGCAGAAGGGCGAACTGGGTGTGATGGTGCCTATTCAGTTGGTTATGGCTGTTTGGCCGCATGAGGAGGAATTTGGGGGCCAAGGCTAATAGCCCAGATAGTTCTCGATGGCGCCATCGAGAATTTTCTCTGAATGTCTACTATCCCATCTTTCGCTAAAAAGTTGGGATATAAAGAATGGCTAGGGCGATCAACGCGGACCTCTGGGAGAGCACCATGGTGTGTCTGCAGGACGAAACAGAAAAAGCTCCTTAAAGAGTTTACGGGGTAGGCAGCTAGCTCCTCCTGGAGCACTGTCACGTAACGGCAGATGACGCCGCGATTAGCCATAGGGGTACAGCGAGGGCTTGCCGCCAACGCTTAAACTATGACCACGAGGTCGGAAGAGTATTTTTGTACTACAGGATCAACAGTGAGCAACAGAAGAGGCTCGAAGGTCGCCTGAGCAACCAGCATCCTATCAAACGGATCTTTGTGATGGTCAGCCAAACCATGCGCGGTAAGGGCATGCACAGCGGCGATTGGCAATTCTACGAACCCGCTCCTTTCAATTCCTTCGGCTAGCTCTTCAGGGGTGACTTCAATCTCAAGTTTGCCGGTTTTTATTTTGATTACCGCCTCCCAAATGCTCGCTGAACTCACATACACAACTTCAGCGTCTTCGATCATTTTTCTGGCTTTCTGGCTTAGTTTCGGCGAGTCATCAAGCCACCAGAGATAAATATGAGTATCGAGTAAAATCCTCCTCATCCGTTGACTCCGAAAGCACGCACTACGATCTCATTGACTTACGCGCATAAGCTGGATCCCGCGGTGAGCGAGTATAAAGGGAGCTTCTTTAAGGAGATTGCCGAGGAAGACTCGAAATACCTTGAGTTCATTCGCACTGAGCCCTGCTTATTTGCAACTCTAAAGCCGTACAAGCCCACCATCAGAACCAGGAGGGGCATGGTGCATGGGGAGCGCGTTGCAGTGATCGGCTCCCCTTATGTGCATGGCATCACACTATGGGTGGAACTCCAAAGCAAACAGGCAGCTACCATGGACCGGCCAGGGTGACCGGAAGGGCCTTTCTCGAACTATATGGAATTGACGCCGAAAAAGAAATTCTGCGACTAAATGCAAAGTATGACCTCTTGAAGTCCAATAAAGTGGCCAAAACTATAATTTTGCCAGCGAAACTGGCACCAGTTAAGATCGCGGCTTAAAGTCTGTAGTACAAACAAGGAGTCGTAAGGCGCTAGAATTTACGGAATGATAGATTTAAGTCATTATCCTATTGATAATACATGGATTCGCGTGATATATGCCGCAGTTGACGGAATAACCGCGGCAGTACCTCGAGCGGCTGTGACGGTCGGTTAGCAACCGGTCGGAAAGATCATAAAAAAGGGACAGAAAAGCCATGAACGACACTTACGAGAATATCAAAGCGGTATGTCTGGAGGAGTTGCAGCGTACTACTGCTACAGATCCCGATCTTTTCGACCGGATCGTCAGCAGGCTTTCGGCTGCCGGTGTCTCTATCGATCAGGCGGCAACCGAAAAGGTCAGGACTGAGGACCCGAACGTGGTTGCGGTTTTCAACGGAATGGAAGAGCAATGTCACATCGACATCCTCGGTGAGCATGTGGATGTCTACGCCTACGATGGTGAGAGGCTGGGGGAGCTGATAACGGCTCAGGAGGCTTTGCTACACTACGAGGACACGCCCATTACTCAGGAAGATCTGACGGCCATGCGCCACATCGAGCGCGACGGGGAAAAGTTCTATGACGCCGGTGATGTCGAGTTCCATTCGGTCAAAAAAGCCGCAGAACGCCGAGCGCGTCGGGAATCTCAGCGAAACCTGACTCTCGTTCTGCCTGATGAATTTCTGCAGCTTTGCGAGGAAGTGAACCAGACACCGGCTACCATCCTGCAGGGATTCATTGCTGATCTTTGCGATTTGAAGAAAAGCCCGTACATCACTAACGGCAGCGACGAACGGCTTTTAGCTGAGAAGTATTTCGAACGTTGCGGCTATCGTTACGAAGGCGAATAACGCCCAGGACCCGATGAGGGTAACTTTTTCCACCTGGTCAAATCAGAACCACCTGTCGCCCGAATACCCTTGATAGTATTCTGCTGATAGTGTACTGACAACCAATGCGATTTAATACCCGTCAAACCTTAATGCTATTTTTATCTGGGGCCGTAATCCTTTACATGGGGCCAAAGGTTTTTTCTGGGGAATTCCCAAAAATGACTGCCTATCTGGAGGGTATGACCAACATCGATTTCTCTGACAGAGGGCGCTGCCGGATGGACAACACGGTAGCAGTTCTCAAGAGAGGTTCCGGCAAGCTGGTATCTGGGTTTGTTACGGCACCAAATGGCTCCATATACGGCCATTTGTGGGGCGTAGGGGATAAAGGGGAGATCGTGGACTGCATCTGTCCTGAGTCTGATGTGGCATGTAAAAATCGCACCGTTGTGGCGGAATATGATCCGTTCATGCCTGGGGTGCCTGTTACAAGGATGACGGCGACCACCCCCGCTGAGAAACGGTGGGCCGCGTGGGGCAAAAGCTACCTGTCAACCTACATTCCTCTAGTCTCTACGAAATAAGAATATTAAGGCCTCTATCTTCGCTGGTAGGGGCCTTTGTGTTGGTGCGGGGATGAGGTTCGCGGTAAAAGTGGTAAGACGCATGGAAGGCCGAGGCTTTGTTATCTGATTACCGTTGATCAAATCCCCCTGTCTGAGTTATACTCATTTTTGTTAATAACTGAGTACAACTAGAGAGGGTTTTGTGGAGAGAATAGGCGGCGAAACGCAGGTACTGTATGCCGATTTAAGAGAGCGACTAGAGGTGACCGAGGCTATGCGAAACATCGCCAGCCTCCCCGGCGAATTCATCTCAAAGGTAACAAAAGGTTTGGTTTACCATTACTTCCAGACCACCTTGCCCGGCGGCCGCACCCAGATCTACATCGGCCCAGACAACGACCAGACTCGCCAACTCATCGAAGCCCGGGAAGCCGGCAAAGAGCATGCACTGGCCGATGAGAAGATGCTACAACGCCTGGCTGCGCAGATTATGGCCGGTGGCGTGATGCCGGTCCTGTCCGAGATGTCGCGTATCATCACCAGGCTTGCCGACTGCGGCGTATTTCGGGTGGGCGGTGTGCTGGTTGGGACGATCGCTTATCAAATTTTGGCACCGCACCTGGGCGTAATCTGGGAGAGTGCTTCCCGTATTACTCAGGACGTTGACCTTGCCGGCGATACCCGCGTAGCTGTTGCTGTTCCGGATCTGACCGCCGATATTCCTGCCGCTCTTGAATCCCTTCAAATGGGGTTCTTTCCCGTCCCAAGGCTATCCCATAGGGAGGCTTCCACCTCGTATGCAGTTAGGGGTAAGGCCCTCTGGATCGACCTCCTCACTCCATCTAGAAAGGGCGGTACGGCCCCAGTCTTCATCCACCGTCTGAATGCGGCCGCAAAACCCCTCAAATATTTGGACTACCTTATCGAGGACCCGATTAGCGCGGTGATGATCGCAGGTACACCTTGCGTGGTCAAGGTCCCGCAGCCGGCCAGGTACGCGCTCCATAAGTTGATTATCTCGCAGGAGAGGGATGCAACTTCTGCCGCCAAGGATCTCCTCCAGGCTAAGACGATGATCGGTTTGCTAAAGGAAGACCGGCCCGGAGACCTGGAGCTTGCAAGGGAGGCGCTGGGTGAGCGAGGAGGCTCCTCCTGGATGAAAAAGATGGAAGCGGCTTGCAAGCAGTGTAAAATTAACCTCTAACATAAGGGATAGAACCTGAAGGCTGGCTGCGCTTAGCGGAAGATAAGCGCTAATCAGGTAACAACAATATACGTTCTTCTATAATTGGTGGCTGCCCTTAACAGTCACCTTTTTTATATTGCATAAAGACAATATACAATCGCTTGACATGATGATTTATTCTGATATCCTCAAATTAGGTAGTAAGCGAAATAAGTCATTAAATTACAAGATATAGGAGCCACTATGCAAGCATCTACAGTCCAGCAAGGAACCTTGAGCTACATTCCCCTTTCTCTGATTGTTCCTGGTCGGAATCCCCGCGTTTACTTCGACCCTACAGAGATGGAGGAGTTGACAGCATCTGTCCTCGCCAAAGGCGTGATTCAGTCTGTGGCCTTACGGGCGATCGAAGGCGGTAAGTACGAAATCCTCGCGGGTGAGCGGCGTTGCAGGGCTGCTCTGGCCGCTTTCGGTGAAGACTACGAGATGCCCTCGACGATAATGGAAGTGGCTGATGATGAAGTCGAGTCCATCAGCCTCACTGAAAATATCCAAAAGGCTGCAATGTCCGCCAGCGAGGAATCCGACAGCGCAGCGAGGATTCTCACGAAGAACAAAGGCGATCTGGACGAAACGGCAAAAGAACTCGGCTGGCCGCTCAACAAACTCTCGCGCCGCTTGGCGTTGCAGAACCTGTCACCCAAGGCGAAAGAGGCGCTTACTACGAGGGTAATTACGTTGGGCCATGCGGAACTGCTGGCCAGCGTGCCGATCATAAAGCAGGACGGCGCTTTGGCGCAGATCATCGAACACGAACTGACGGTCACTTTCGTTAAGAATAATCTGCTGAAAAAAACCCTAAGTCTCAATTCGGCCATATTCTGCCAGGACCAATGCGCGGCTTGCCCGTACAACACCAGCCGTCAAAAGTCACTTTTCACCGAAAGCCTCGGGGTTGACGGGAACTGCACAAACTCCGACTGCTACTCCGAAAAGGAACTGGCCCATGTCGAGCAGCTCCGTTTGGAACTCGCAGAGGAATTCCCCAATGCCCGAACCGTGGCCATCGGTGATACCTCCTTCGCGCTTCTGACCGAACAGGTGGTGGGAGCCGAACAGTTCATGGTCTGCAAAGGCTGTGGCGATTACGGCGCGTCCGTCAGTACCGTCCCTGGGCAGATCGGGGTGGTCAACAAATCGGTGTGCTTCGCCCTGGAGTGCCGGAAAGAAAAGATCAGTGATCTGGCACAGGCCAAAAAGGCCATTGAAGTAAGCCAGAAGCTCCAGGAGAAGGCGACTAAGACGCAAGCAGGGGCTGGCGGGGCCAAAGAGGTAAAGGGCGCTAAAGCCGTCAAAAAGGCAGGCGAGAAGCCCCAAGCAAAGGTTGTCCATAGCATCTCCACAAGGGTGAAGGAGTTCCGGCGCAGCGTCTGGAACATGGCAGCCAAGAGGGAACTCGCCGCGAGTCCTGACAGGGCAAGAGCATTCATCATCGACCTCGCCATCAACAACCTGTTAGGCCAAGTCAGGGGCATGGAGATGAAGGATATCTACAAGAAGCTTACAGGGAAGGATTACAAGGAAGCGAACGGCTCGATCTTCGCCGCTGTGTTCGGACTGGCCGAGGAGATACAGGTTAAGCTCCTGACTGCGATGGCAGTCACCACTATCGAATCCCTGGCCGAGGAGAAAGTTGAACAGGCGCTTGATCTGCTTGAAGTCGATCTGGCAAAGCATTTCACGATCAACCGCGGTTACCTAGACCTTCTCACAAAGAGCGAGTTGGAGTCTCTGTGTGCGGAGCTAGAGATCGGCGGCAATATTGCTGAGTACGGCAAGGTCAAAGTCGGAAAGCGTGAGGACTTCATCAAGGCCATTCTCGGCTGCGGTGTCAGTTTCATCGGCAGGGTTCCGAAGATGCTTCACCCCTAGCGTAGAAGTGACGAAAACTGGGCGTGGCACTGTTGCTACGCCTCTTTTTCCTCTTTCTTGTGACAATATACAATCGTTTGACATAGCGCAATAATCTGATATCATCAATGTAACGAAAGAGAACGAAAAGGAGTTTATATGTTCAAGAAAATCAGCGATCTGTTGGATGATTCGACCACCCTTAAGATGATAGTTAGGAAGTTGGATGACGGAACCCTTTCGGTGACAGCGGAGCCGATACCGAGCAAGGGGATAGCGCCGATCTTCGCTCCTCTGGTTGTCTCCGGCACTCCCGAAGAACTGGATGCTGAATTTGATACCATCCTCGAATCTCATACGGTTATCCGCTCCTCCCTGATCTCCCAAGTGGAAGAAGTAAAAGCCAACATGGCCGAGTCGGTCAAGAACGCAACCGAGCAAGCAAAAGCGGCCTCTGGCAGTAAGCAAAGGGTCATCGGCCAGACCAAAAGCGCTGGCGCATCGGAGGAAGGACTTGAGGAAGGCGAGGACGTCGAGGAAGCATTTGGGGCTGCTGGCGTGACCTCCATTAAGTCGGCGAAATCCGGCGCTACCCTTTCAAGCATCGAACTGTTCTAACAAACTGGAGGCCATTATGGCAATCGCGGTACAGAAGCTCATAAGGACTTTCCGGTATAACGGCAGCATCCTCCCCGATGTTGGGGCAGGATTTACGGCAGATAAAATTAAGGCGCACTACAGCTTACTCTACCCTGAGTTGAACACCTGCATCGTGGAAGGGCCGGTAGAAGAAAGGACCAAGTTGGTCTACACCTTCATTGCCTCGGTCAAGGACAAAGGGTAATGACCCACCTAGAACAACTCAGAGCCAAAATGACCATAGTGGCAAATGGCGGTAAATTACCTGGGGATGGAGTCAAGTTATGTCAGCTAGACAAAAAAACAATCCAAGCAGCGAAGTACGGAGCAGAGTTGGCAAAGGCGATAGAAGGCGCAGTCGGCGTGCAGCCGGTGTGTGCAACCCCGCCGTGGCAATCTCTACCGCCCCTTCCCTAATGGAGATTCCGACCATTCCGGTCACCATGCCGGATTGGTACATCTACCAGAACAACTCGCAACATACCGCAAAAGTCACTTTGGCTCTGATCGATCTGGGTGTCATAACCGAAGAAGATGCCGCTCTGCCTACGGTACAGCAGTCTATAGAATCCGGCATGGCCCGCTGGTTCGAGAGAGTTTCCTCCGGAATCCAGTACATGAAGCCCTCCCTGACGATGGCTGATAGCCATGAGCAGTTGAGCCTTAAGGATTACTACCATGAGGATGACAACCTCAACCGTCTCCTGACGGAGCTGAAACTCGCCTCGGACTCAGTTTTTACCTTTGCTATGGGAGCTGAGAAATACGTTGAGTTCTGCGTAAATGGCAAGATGGCAGAGTTCGACAAGCTTGCGCCTGGACTCTACTCCACGGCACTTAGTCGGCTGTACGGAGCCGCTGATTCCTGCACCTTCATGGCACACCCCCGCGAGGTCAAGGGGCTTTGCGGTGCCGTGTACTGGATGGGCGAGGATGATGAAAAGGGATACCTTGAGGAGTGCTACGGCGAAGACGAAGAAGACCAGTGCCCCGAAGACATATACACGAAAGCCGAACTCGAAGCGTCGCTGCCCCCCGAATTGCTCGCCCCTCAAGACGTCCTATCGGATGAAGACCTCGCTTCTCTGGCGGAGGTGGATGGTCAGGTGGGTGATCTGGCAAGAGCTGTATTGGCTTTAAACGGCAAAGGGTGGCACAAGAAGCCGACTTTTCCCTACGCACTGAATAAGCACAGCGGGTGTGCGGTCGCTACTTTGCGGAACAATCTAGAAGACGATACTCAGCGAATTTTGGATGACTTTGACCAGTATTTAGGGGAGTCGGAGGAGGCAACGGAGTACACCGCTCTGTTCTTCGCCAACCCCACTCTTGAATCGGTCAAATCAGCTTTGGAAGGAATCGAATCCAATTGTGAGATGCTCCGCCGGATGGAGACTGCGCTTCTAGTAATGGCCGAAAAGACCTGGCCCGAATAACCTCGGAGAAAATATGCTCAATTATATTGATGAAGCCACAACCTCTCTTGGCGAGTTGATGACCCTCCGCGGAATGAGGGCAAAAGAAGGTTGCCTCATTGCCATTCAGGAAATAATCCACCTGCTCAAGGCCGCTGTCGTCTACACCCTCCCTGAGAACGGTATAGTGGGAGATCTCGGTGCAGCTCTCGACAACCTCCAGCCTAGCATGGTCGGGCTTCCCTCTCCGGTGGTCGCCCTGCAATACCATGTCAGCGATTTTTCAGCTATTAAACCTGGAGAATACCCCGTGCCAAAGCGGATTGCCCTTTGCGTCGACTGCACGAAGGGGACTCCCTCTGCCTCCCCGTTTTTGACATACTTGGTGAGCAAGTGCGAGCCTGCCTTCCAGCGACACGGCGGGATCATCGTGGTGCCGATCTACTTCATTGAAGGGATCTGGATGCCTAACGCTTTCGGATCGGTCCTCATCTCCACAACGACTCACGCGGCCGGCGACAACGTCTACCTCATCAGCGGCCAGAAGCTGAAGACCGCATCGGTCCCAGTCTCGCCTTTCCCTCTCATGCCCGAAATGGCACATCTCATCATTGATCAGTTCGGGATCGATCAGGCGTTAAGGGACGCGGCAAAGGACGTAAACGATGAAATGTTGGTGCTGGCTGGCATGTTAGCGGCACGCACATGGACTGACCATCTTTAGAGAAGGAAAGCGATGATAGGATCTGGTGAGCCGCTGCTGGGCGATTACCTGATTCAGGCTGCACGGAGATCAGGTATTTCACCAACAGCGGAAATAGGGAAACACAATAGGTAAGCGCAATCTCCCTTCTTTAGGTGGGGTCAAGCGGCACATGCGGAGCGTGTAGATGATTCAACGACAACTCAAACTCAGATTGACTAAAAAACAGGAAGCATTGCTCTATGAGCAGCTGCCTATCCTTACGTCCGTCTGGAATTGGGCCATCCACAAAATCGAACTGGACGCCAAAGGTGGCATCTTCTATACGCCGAAGGACTTTCAGAACCTGTTGTCAGGCACCAGTAAGACGCTCGGCATCCCTTCACATTCTATCCAAGGAATGCTGGCGCTGGCGCACCAATCCTGGCAAAGGTGTTTCAAAAAATTGGCAAAGAAACCCAAACTCAAAGGGAATCGGAACCGGCTAAATAGTATTCCATTTCCCGATCCAATTGGGCGTCCGGCTGGCAAAAAAATCAAAGTTCCCGGGCTTGGAATGATCCGATATCACAAGCAGGATCTTCCAGAGGGGAAAATCAAATGCGGACGGATCGTCAAGCGAGCTTCAGGTTGGCATCTCTGCCTCTTCATTGATGCCGAGCCTACCGCAATTCCGAGGACCAGCGACAACATTATCGGGATCGATCCTGGTTACAAGCACTTGATCACCACGTCCGACGGCGAAAAGGTCGAGCATCCGAAGGAACTTCAGTGCAGCATCAAGCGCGTTGGGCAGGCACAGCGGGGTGGCAACAAGCGTCTTGCAGCTCGGATCAACGAGAGAATAGCTAATCAGCGCAAAGATAGAAATCATAAGCTGTCGAGGCGCTTAGTTTCGGAAAACAGCATAATCGCTTTCAGCAAAGATGACATCAGAGGCCTGTCTCGTGCAGGTTTTGGGAAGTCCGTGTCAGCAGCAGCTCACGGGCAGCTCCGGTCAATGCTTGACTACAAGAGCCGTATAGGCGGTGGTCGGTACATCGAAGTTCCCAGTAGAAATTCCACCAGGATCTGTTCGGCTTGTGGCTCCAGTACCGGGCCGCGAGGACATGCAGGACTGTCGGTTAGGCAATGGGAGTGTTCGGCGTGTGGAACGCCCCACGATCGCGATATCAACGCCGCGATCAACACGCTCATTGCTGCGGTCGGAACGACCGTCGAGAGGGCCGCTTGAGGCCCGTCAGGAATCCCTGGATTTATCCATGGGAGGTTCAATAAGGATCCCGCATGATTGAACCGCTATGGGCCGAGCGTCCACGGAGATTTCTTCGAAGATCACTTCCATCAACGGAAAGAAGCTCCCCGCGCACCGGAAAACAAAAGAGTACATTCCGGAGATCGCGCAGGTGTTCAGCATCATCACCATGCGCAAAAACGTAATTGTTGCCAGGAAGAAATAGGCGATTGCCTCGAATGTAAAAAGGATTTACGAATATGCCAAATTTTGGGGTGATATACGCTGCTTTGTTCGAAGAATATAGGCAGAAAGTAAACGGATTCCATTTCTCAATGCGCGACCTGAAGACAAGGGAACAAGCGTCCATGGGGCTTGATGACTACAGTTGCTCTTTCGGATCAGAAGTAGATGCCGAACGTGTGATCGGTATGGCGCAGGAAAAAATATTCCGCCAGCTCATATATGCAGCCCAAAAACAGTTTGCCCCGCCGGGCGGCCTGCTTTCAATAGACGAATTTGCGACCAAAAGGGTGTGCGGCATGTACAACACCGAAAAACGCCTCGATTTCGTGAAAGTTTGGGCCTACCTAGAAGAGACTTATGGCGGAGACCGCGGAGTTGAGGAAGCTTGGCGTCAGGCCGCAAAAGCCTTGGGTAAGGAATTCGGCCTCAGTAGAGATACCGCGGTTGAAGTGCGCGGCGGTAAAACCATACTGCATATCCGGATCTACATCGATTCCTTCGACAAGAAAAATGGGAAGAATAAGATCTCCTACACCTGCTGCGAGAGGATAGGGACCACTTTCCACCAACTACAAGCGTTTGCTTCCTGGGCCGAGCTAAAAGACCTTTGTGATTCCCTTGATATTGCAGGCAGGAGATTGAGCAATCATCACGAGGAGATCGTCAGCAGAGCCAATTATGGCGGCAACGGAATCCAGGTCGTTACCTTTCTCAATCGCTATGAATTCAGGTTTATGCCAGAAGTGGCAGAGCAATTCCAAATCTTCATCGGGACCTTCGGGTTTGAAGAGGCGGCCTGATGCCCTGGTACACCCCCCTTCGTGAAATCAAGAGCCTCGGAAGCTCAGCGCCTCGGCCAGGTTCATTGGCAGGTCTCGCCCAAGCACGCCAGGAACATCTCGGGCAGTTCTTTACTCCGGATCCTATCGCAGCTTTGCTGTGGAGAATAGTGGCGCCGGCAATGGAGCAGGCATTGGCTAAAGCTCCCAACGGGAAAATCGCCATCTTGGACAGCTCAGTTGGGACTGGCAGACTTCTCCAGTTTGCGAATCCGGATGATCATTTCATTGCCGGTGTCGATGTTCATGTTGAAACCATCAATGCCCTGTCGTCTGTGGCCGATGCTGCTGGCTTCGAGAGCGAATTCCATTGCTGCGGCATGGAACTGATCAACCCGCGTAAATTCAATGTCACCTTGATTAACCCTCCCTTCAGCCTCCACCTAGAATCTCCATGCCTGACCCCGTTCGATTGCACCACCTGGGGGAAGTTCGGCCCGAACAGCTCGACAAGAAGCGACATCTACGCTGTGGCTCAAGCCTTGGATTCGTCGGAAATTGTGGTTGCTATCCTCCCGGAAGGGGCCGCTACTGAGATCGCTTCGTCACCATGGGCCGCTCCGCGCCTGAAGGCGGTGCTCACTCTTCCGCCCGGGACCTTCAGAGAAGAGGGTACCGAAGTTAAGGTATACGTCCTGATCTTCGACAAGGAGGCTTACGATCATCCGGTAATAGGCCACAAGGTTGTTACTCTGGCTGATGATTTGCCGAAAATCTCACTTTCTTGCGGCATCATGACCAATAGAACCAGCATTAACGCCGTCCATGGTGATGAGGTTGGTCCTGTGATAGTGGGTGCCGTAACAGGCAATCCGGAAGTCCGTGTTTCCCATGATGGTCGCAAGGTCAAACTACATTTTAAGTGCGCGGTAACTCAAGGCGAGGTTATGAATGCGATACTGAAAGATCGGATAGAAACGGTGGCCATACCAGACCATCGCTACCCGAAGGGAACCAGGTACAGTGGGGCTGGTGTTCTCGATCTCGAAGCGCATTGCATTCAGGCTGACCCGATTGCCTCTTTCACAGATTTCCTGTCACAGATCCGAAGAGCAGGTGGTGCACCGGTTCTCGCTACTGGACTTATGAGCCATCTGCGCCGCCGAGCCGCACGGAGCAACAGGCAGAAAACCCCCTTTGCTCATGTTGTTTGGGACGATCAGGGGGGAGCTCGAGGAATTCTCGCAGGTAAGGCCCGCAAAACTCATTTGGCTGAATTAGGGGTATGGGGAAGTCCCGTAATTAAAGCTGGGGAAGAAGTCTCTTTTCGCGAAGGGGAGGGCGGATATACCTATAAGGTGAAAGATCGCGAGTACCAGATCACCTTGGATGAAATACGCCTGCGATTTGAGGTCCCTACTTCGTCTGCTGGCTGGGTGGATAAGTTCCCAGGTCTCCTGAAAGCCTTCCCAGCTCTAGCCGAGCAGCTTTACGCCCGCGCAAGAACTTTGGGAATAGATAAGTGGCTGTGGGGATATCAGATGGATGACTTGGTCGAAGTGGCGCTCAAACCCCAGGGAGCGACAATCGCTTGGGACATGGGCCTTGGCAAGGCGAGATTCGCGGCGGCATTGATACTCCTTGCTCAAGTCAAAACGGGCGTAATCGCAGTCGAAGCCTATCTCGTTGATGAGATGGTCACGGAATTATCGGACCTTCCCATCCCTGCATCCGACTGGCAGGTGATAAAAGACCCTGAAAGCCTGGCTGATCTCCGGAAAATAAACATCATCTCCTACAGTCGTCTCCGGGCCGCGGTGGACACTGCATTCCCCCGTAAGACTTACGGCAAAGCGCTCCGGCGCCGCGTTAGCTTACTCGTTGCCGATGAGGGCCACCTCCTTCGCAACCCGTTGAGCCAACAGAGCAAGGCCTTATGGGCCATTAGCGCAAAACGGAGATTCTGCAGCACCGGCACCCCCATCGCTAATTACCCGCGAGATGTCTTGCCAATTCTTTCCTTCACCGGCGGTGATGGGACGGCCGCGCAGCCCTGGGGTTGGCATAGAGGGCACATGACCCAGTCTTGGCGGACTTCTCTGATCTCAGCACAACGCGGCATTGATGCTTTCCGTGAGGCATTCGTTACGCTTGAGTGGTGCGTGGATCAGTTCAGGGAGGATAACCTTAGCGGTGCAAAGCGTGAGATTCCGAAGATTGCGAACCTTAACGAGTATCGATTGGCGATCGCAGCTCATACCAAGAGGCGCTTGACCAAGGAGCCTGATGTCGTCAAATACGTGAACATCGCCGACCCTGTTGAGAGGACAATCTTGGTCCCGTGGGACATGGATCACCTGTCTCATTACCTAGCTGTCGCGGAAGAATTTTCGCATTGGTTTATGGAAATGAGGGAGAAATCCGGCTTGCGCGGAAACAGCCTCATTGCAATCCTTGCCCGGATTCAGGCGGTGCAATTTGCCTGTAATTTCCCCCAAAGACCGCGGGACGGTCACCCCCATTTCCATGGTCTCACCAGCAAACAGCGGGCAGCCATAGATGAACTGGAACGCCTGACCCTTGCTGGGCACAAGACCATAGCCTATGCACATAACCCTGGCTTGCTCGAACTCATCCACAGGGAACTAAGCAAACGCGGGATCGAGTCCCTTACCTTCCACGGTGGACAAGCCATCAAGGACCGCACCCGCGAGATGAACGATAGATTCAGACATGGCGACTGCCCAAATCTGCTTGCGAGCTTCGGGGTGGCCCAGGCGGGCCTAAATCTTTGGGTAGCGGACCGATGCTTGCTGCTGGACAGGGATTGGGCATGGAAGACGGAGTCGCAGGCGATGCGTCGTTTGCTCCGGCCGCAACAGACGAAGGAGGTCGTAGTCTCGTATTTCGAATTGGAAGGGAGCATAGACAAATATCAGGCTCAACTTGTTCAGTTTAAGCGTTCGGCCATGCTGAGCGGGCTAGATTGGGGAACTCCTGATGCCGGGGACGTGGAATTTTTACATCTTGATACCATATTAGGTCGCTTCTGCGAGGATCTTGCGTCGCTGTACGGTGTGAAACGACATGAACTCAGAGACAGGATTGCCGGAGGGGGGAGACGTTGAGAGATAATGACCTAAGCGTGGCAGTTGAGGAGGGGGATAACCTGGTTGTCATTCGTCGTCGAGGGATAAGCCGACCCTCGGTTGCCACTATCCTCAAGCGCGAGGAAAATGTGGTGACAGGGGAAGTGCGACTCCTGCTCGATAGGCTTGTCCATAAACCGCATGAGACCAAGCTGGGGAAATGGGGCGTGAGCGGGGCATACGTTTCTGTCCTGATCCAACACAAGTAAGAAAAAGAATACGTAGAACGTGTGACAATATACAATCGTCTGATTGACTTCCCCGAATAATGTGATATCATCAAATTATCAAGAACGGGAGGGAATCATGACCTTTGCATTGGCGCTACAGGACGAAAGCAGGTTGGTTTTAGATACTGCTATTCTCATATACAAATCTGCTTCTGCCGAAGCATATGCCACCAAACATACCATAACCAGGACCGGTCAAGCTCCCGCACTTGGCGCAGGTAAGCCCTTGACGCGCAAAGCTCTTGGCAACATCGTTGCCATGCTCGGCAAAGGAGCGAACACTGGTTCCTACCTCTCTCCCAAAATCTTGAGTATTGGCTTCGACTATATGATCTGGCATGAAGCGCCGACCCAACAGAATGTCTTCTTCAAAGAAAGGACCGCCTCAACGAGTACGGCGTCCATCGGCACAAGAGGCGGGAATGCGCCCCAACCTGGGTTGGTCTTCGCCGTCCGTGGCAATAACTGGTGGGTCTTTTCAGTGAAAGGGGCAGATCGTCCGACCCCGACCACCGAGCTTTGCCACTCGCCATATTGGAACGTAAACCAGAGCGGCGCGATCTGCACAGGAAACGTCAAGACCCCTGGGTGTGCCGACCCTGACTCGATCGAGGAATGGCGCAGAGTGTTCTTTGCCTCAAACTTCACGCACTCTAATTTCCACGGTGCCAAGCAGGTGGAAGGGAAGGGCGGAATGGGGGCCTTGTGGACTGATCTCCTAGACGGCAAATACAAGAAGTTTCCTCAGAAAAAGTTGATTCCAAACGGCATGACACTTTCTCAGCTCATCCAGAAGACTAATAGCGGGGGTAACTGATGCTTCACAATATCAATCCGAGGCTATTAAGAGGGCGCGTGAAGGTTCTTCTGGTCGGGGCAGGGGGTACGGGGAGCCAGATGCTTTCCGGACTCGCACGGCTGCATACGGCGCTTGTCGCCTTGGGCCACCCTGGGGGACTCGATGTGACCTGCTGCGATGATGATGTGGTGACAACTGCTAATGTCGGTCGGCAACTGTTCTCCCCCAGTGACGTAGGGATTCACAAGGCGGTAGTCCTCATTCACCGGCTAAATATGTATTACGGTTTCCAGTGGCAGGCTCATACCGTCAGAGTCAGCGAGATGAAAGACAAAGCCTTTGATATTGTCATTGGATGTGTTGACACGAAGAAGGCACGCAGAGATATCCACGAGTTCTGCCAAACAGCTAAAGCGGCCTACTGGCTGGACATGGGGAACCTTCAGCATGATGGTCAGGTGATCTTAGGCGAGCCCCTGCTGAAGCACCAGAAGCCGAACCCCATGCGCCTGCCGACCGTGATGGACTTGTTCCCTGTCTTGCTCGATGCCTCCATACCTGAATCGGACGATGTGCCGTCGTGTTCTCTCGCGGAAGCTCTCGAAAAGCAGGACCTGTTCATCAATCAGACCGTTTCGACCTTTGGCCTGCAACTCCTGTGGGGGCTCTTTAGGTATGCGGGGGTAGATAACCACTGCTACTTCGTTAACCTCGCTTCTGGAATGGTCGTTCCTATGGCCGTGGACAAGGAAGCATGGAAGAGATTTGCTCCCAAGAAGGTGAGAACTGTGAGGAAGAAGGTGCCGAAAGAGACGGTTGAGGAAGTAGAAAAGCTGGCAGCATAGCCAGTGCTTGACCGGAAAGGAGATCCCGTGAAAGAACCCGAAAAGAAAAAGCGTGGCCCGGGGAAGCCTCCCGTTGCCCTTGAGGATAGGCTCAGCAAGTCGGTCCCGATACACATGACGGTGGCCGATAAGGAGCTGTTTGAGGCGTTCGTTGCCACCAGACCTAAGATGTCGCTCGGCAGTTTCTTCCGCGAGGCAGGGCACACTTTCATAAAAGAGGAAAAGCGGAAAGAATGGTGACAGATCCGCCTCGAATGATGGTATTGATTCCAGGGAACCATCATGGGCCGCGATCAAGGCCCTTTTACCTGGAAACGGTAAGTAAGATGCCCCGCCACCAGTCACAACGCATACGGATTAGCTATTTCCTCAACGTAGCAACATTAGCATCACAGGGCACAGCAAAATCGGCGCGCTCCTCCAAAGGGCGTGCCTTTTTATTGTGCAAACAGCTAAACCTGCCGTAAATCCCGCCTTCCTGACTCGCTGATCCCCTTTGAAACAAATGCTTTCCCACATGACCTGTGGATAACTGTGTAAAGTTCCGAATTCTCGCCACATTATTTAAAATTTTTTACACTTGTTCACTATTAGCCGCTCTGCGTTATGTGTTGACAATATACAATCGCCTGATATAGTCAATATTAGGACAACGACTGAGGTTTATATGCAAGCAATACCAAATGAAGTCTACAGCGAAGATCAGAAAGAAGTGAAGCAATTCGTTCAGAAAAAAACCAGATACGCCCACCGGAATTGCATCACATGGCGATCTAAAGGGCTTTTCCATGCAGCGGTAGTAACTCCTGACTCGATCAAGCGGATGGTGCTCGACCTGGGGACTCAGGGAATCCACCGCAACGCAATCCTCCACGATGCCCAAGGGGAATGCTTCTGAACTATCGGATGGCCCTCAACCTGATCAACAACGCAAGCGCCCAGTAGGAGAAAGAATATGGCCCACCAATACAAAACCTCCGTGTCAGTAACTCACAAATGCGGCCACGTCGTAACCACGATGGAAGGTGGCAGGCGTGAAGATAGAGATCGTTTGAGGCGCCAACGCGCTGAGAATGAGTGTTGGGCGTGCAGAGAGGCGAAGGGCGGCTACGAGGTCCTCCAGATCGATGGAGCTGATTTCCACGTTCCTGCGATCATTGTTGGGACTGATAAACAAATATCTTGGGCGGTGGCCATTCGCAAAAGCATTATTAAAAAGCTGATGGAAAATCGGTGTGAAGGCGAAAACCCTCTGACCTGGATACTGTTCAAGTCCAATGCAAAATTCTGGATTGATCACCGAAACGACCAAACTGCCGCCCTTGCCCAGGATCAAAGGCAGGCTGCTTAATGTGGGATGTCTCGATAACCCCTGAAATAAAAGCAGAATTGGATGCAGGCGCGGTGGTGGCGATAGGGGTCTCGGGAGGGAAAGATTCAAGTGCGGTAGCTATTCGTCTTGTCGAGTACCTTGACGAAATCGGTCATTCCGGCCCGAGGGTTTTAGTACATTCCGACCTTGGACGGGTTGAGTGGGCAGAGAGTCTTCCCGTATGCGAGAGGCTCGCAGCCCGTCTGAAGATGGAACTGATGGTGGTCCGGCGTAATGCTGGTGATCTGATGGCCAGGTGGGAGACCCGCTGGAACAACAATGTGGAGAGATATACCAACCTCTCCTGCGTCAAAGTCATTTTGCCATGGTCTACTCCGTCAATGCGTTTTTGCACTTCAGAACTTAAAACATCCGTAATTTCAGCTAGTTTAGTGAAAAGATTTCCCAAACAAACTATCCTGTCGGTAACGGGCGTGAGACATGACGAGAGCGCCTGCCGCGCCAAAATGCCCGCGGTTCAGGTCCAGCCAAAACTTTGCCGGAAAGGGGTAACTGGATACAACTGGAATGCGATCATAGGGTGGAAGACGGAAGAGGTTTACGCCTATCTCGGCGAGAAGAACGAACCCCTCCATGAAGCCTATTCGGTCTATGGCGCAAGCCGCGTTTCGTGCTCCTACTGCTTCATGGCTTCCCTTGCTGATTTACAGGCCGCAACCAGGTGCGAGTCGAACCATCCCGTCTACCGGAACATGGTAGAGCTTGAGATCAAGTCGTCATTCGCTTATCAAGGGAACCGCTGGCTGGGCGATGTCGCTCCTCACCTCCTTACGGCGGAATCACGCGAGGGTCTTATTAAGGCCAAAGCTAATGCCGCCATCAGGGTAGAGGCCGAAGCACGGCTCCCTAAGCACCTGCTATATACGGCTGGGTGGCCGACAAGCATACCGACTTATGATGAAGCTGCCCTGCTCGCCGAAGTCAGGCTGGTGGTGGCGAAGACCTTGGACCTCGGGGATATCGGCTGTACCACGCCAAGAGAAGTACAAGACCGCTATATCGAGTTGATGCAGTTGGCTGAGGTCAAAAATAAGGGGATAAACAAGGCGATACTGGCGTCTATGGGGATCATTCAAACGGTTACACAACCTCAACAACTCGATTTATTTGCAACAGCGGCGTAACGACAGCCTACGTCAAACAAATTCAGGCCAAAAAGCCAAGGGGAGCAAAAAGCGATGAGCGACAGAGAGAAGGCAATAGATTTGGCCCTGAGCCAGATAGAAAAGCAGTTTGGCAAGGGCGCGATCATGCGGATGGGCAACGATGATCCGATTCCGGATGTGGAAGCTATCCCGACGGGGTCGCTCTCGCTTGACCTGGCCCTCGGAGTCGGCGGCGTCCCGCGCGGCAGGGTGATCGAAATTTTCGGACCGGAGTCCTCCGGCAAGACCACTCTCACGCTCCACATCATCGCCGAAGCCATGAAGCTGGGCGGAATTGCCGCGTTCATCGACGCAGAACACGCTCTGAATATCGGTTACGCCAGAAAGCTCGGCGTCCGGACAGATGATCTGCTGGTCTCACAGCCGGACACCGGCGAGCAGGCGCTGGAGATCGTGGAAACCCTCGTGCGAAGCGGCGCGGTCGACATCGTGGTAATCGATTCGGTTGCAGCTCTCGTCCCTAAAGCGGAGATCGAGGGTGATATGGGCGACTCTCACATGGGCCTGCAGGCGCGACTCATGTCCCAGGCACTCAGGAAGTTGACCGGCATCATCTCCAAGTCAAACTGCTGCGTTATCTTCATCAACCAGATCAGGATGAAGATCGGGGTCATGTTCGGGAACCCCGAGACCACCACCGGCGGCAATGCGCTCAAGTTCTACGCATCGGTACGAATGGACATCAGGAAGATCGCGGCGCTCAAGAACGGAACTGACATGATCGGCAGCAGGACGAAGGTCAAGGTCGTTAAGAACAAGGTGGCTCCGCCCTTCCGCGAAGTCGAGTTCGACATCCTGTACGGCGAGGGGATTTCAAAAGAAGGAGACATCTTGGACCTAGCGGTAGAGCGCAACGTTGTGGACAAGAGCGGGGCCTGGTTCTCTTACGGCAAGGAGCGCCTCGGTCAGGGGCGCGAGAACTCCCGTATCTTTCTTAAAGAGCATCCGGAGATGACCGCCGAATCAAGGCGAAGCTGCTGGCCGGAATCATCGCTGACGTAACAGCCGACGCGGCCTAGCAGATCATCTACGACCGCTGGAAAAGTTCAAAGAGACGGAGGTGAACTCCGTGAACTGCGCCGGCTCGCCAGGGAAAGCCGTTAGGTACACCGATAAAGGCAAGCACGGGAGATAAGGATGGTGAAAACAATACATTTGGCGGTTATCCCTGTCGGAAAACTCAAAAAAACGAGTAAGCCGGCAGCCGTTCGCGCAAGCGAGGTACCAGCAAGGACTTTTGCCTGGGACACAAACACCAAGCTCGCCAGCATACCCAACTGGCTGAACAAATTGATCCCGCCTGGGACCGACTTCGATGCACTGGACGAGGTTAATCAGTTCGATCATGTCCGCTTCCGCGTAATGCACGAGATCGATATTTATGAAGATGAAGGTCCGGACGAAACGCAGATGAAACCGAAGAACTATCGTGACGCTATCAAGTTCATGGCGGCGACCGGCGGCAGACTGGGATAAGCGACAACGGGGAGGCACAATGAGATTCAGAATCAAAGGCAAGCATACCGCGGACTACGGGGATTTCCCTTACGAAAAGTTCGAAGAGTTTTCTAAGCATCTGCGCAACGAGCACTGCAACGCCATTGAGCGCATAGAGCCTAACGACGGCGGATCGGCCGATATCGTCGTCACGGCGTCGATGGTCAAGGACATGAAAGTCTCCGAGGTCATCGAGTGGCTGAAGGCTTCCGTCCGGCAGGCGAAGAAGGATCTCAGCTGGGAATGCTGGGACGAAGAGTCTATCGGGTAGCGCCGGCCGCCGGCGGTTCCACTTCCACCGGCGCTGGTGCGTTCCATCCATGCCATCTGGCGCCGCCGGTCACAACACCTTGGTGCTAGAGGACCGAGTTTTTCCGAAAAGTGTCTGCCCCAGCGGGCATATTGAAACTGAGGCAACTAGCCCCGCATGGCCAGAAAGGGTAAATTATCAAGGAAGTGAGGTCAAAGTGGAAAGAGTCAGATACCCCACGGTTAAAGCCGGGGCTTGTAAAGGCCCTATCTGACCAGCCACAGCCACCAGTTGGAAGTATCGACTGACGGGGCTACGTTAGAGCAGTCATGACACCTTGGGATGCGTGCCAGTCCCAGGCTCTGTCGGTATTAGGACGAAGCGGTAAGGGGAATCCGCCAACCGAAATACTGCGAAAGCTGATCTGACATTGGCGAGGCAAACATTACCCCGCAAGGGTGTGCCTGTAAGGGCAATTTGAAAAGGAGGTTGGACATTAATTCTGTATTTGTACTCAGTAGTGTCAGAGAACCGTTGATGCCGACCTCTGCAGTTAGGGCAAGGAAACTTCTTGGAAGCGGTAAGGCCGCCGTCATCAGGAGATTTCCGTTCACTATCATTCTCAAGGAGCGCAGCAGCGGAGAGGTCCAATCGCTCCGGCTGAAGCTGGATCCCGGGAGCAAGGAAACCGGGATGGCCATCGTCAACGAAACCATGAAGGTTGTGGTCTTCGCGGCAGTCCTCGCACACCGTGGCGCCGCTATCAAAGCCAAACTCGACAGTCGCAGGGCGACCCGGCGTGGTCGCAGGAACAGAAGCACCAGGTACCGCGGCCCGCGGTTCAACAACCGCCGCCGGCCGGCGGGTTGGCTGCCCCCGTCTTTGCAACACCGCGTAGAAACTATCATGACCTGGGTGAGACGTTTTTCCTGGTTGGCTCCGATTACGGCAATCTCGCAAGAGTTGGTGCGGTTTGATCTCCAGAAAATCGAAAACCCAGAGATCTCGGGCATCGAGTATCAGCAAGGGACTCTTGCCGGCTACGAGGCCCGCCAGTATCTTCTCCAGAAATGGGGCCATGCGTGCGCCTATTGCGGAGTACAGAACGTACCGCTCGAGGTAGAGCACATCCACCCCAAGGCAAAGGGCGGTACCAACCGAGTCAGCAACCTGGCGATCGCTTGCAAACCTTGCAATACAAGAAAAGGATGCTTGGACGTAGCAATCTTTCTGAAGGGCAAGCCGGACCTCCTAAAGAAGATTGAAGCGCAGGCTAAGCGGCCTCTCAAGGACGCCACGGCAGTCAACGCGACTAGGTGGGCATTATACGAGCGCCTTCAAGCCACCAGCCTCCCTGTCGAGACAGGATCTGGTGGACGCACCAAATACAACCGCACTCTGCTGGGCCTCCCCAAGGAACACTGGATCGACGCGGCCTGCGTCGGGGAATCAGGCGCCAGCACCAATGTGCCGAAGGGGATGATGCCGCTAGTTGCCAGGGCGGCCGGTCATGGAAATCGACAAATATGTGCAACTGATGCTTTTGGTTTCCCCAAAAGGCACCGGACTAGCCAAAAGAGTTTCTTCGGCTTCCAAACTGGAGATATGGTTTGTGCCATCGTCCCCTCTGGCAAGAAGCAGGGTATACATACCGGACGACTACTGGTCCGCGCTACTGGGAGTTTTGACATACAAACTGCTGCCGGTCGAGTGTCTGGTATCAATCATCGGCACTGCGGTGCAATTCACAGGAAGGATGGATATGCATACCAATGAACACGGAAGTCAAAACCGTTCTCCCTCCCCATGGTTAAAGCCAGGGGCTTCCGGCTCACATTCGGTGACAGTTGGCAAAGCCAAGGCGAGGCTGGTTGATGAGGAGGCCGAATACCTAATCAATCTCCCGGTCGGCATCATGCAATCCCGCCTGGCTAAATATGCCTCGGGCGGGAGGCTTGAAAACATCCTCGATTTCGGCTGCGGCAAAGTCGTATCAGAAAACGCCTTAAGGAAGGCTTTTCCTGATTCAGCAGTACACGCACTTGACGGATTTGAGGAAAACATCCAGGGCGCCCGACTCCCGTTCCCCGATGAAACCTTCGACCTCATCTACATGAACGGGACAATGCGCCATCTGCCCGACATCGAAAGGCAGGTTGTACTCAAGGATCTGCGGAGGATACTGAAACAGGGAGGCTTTCTTTTTCTCCATGAACATAACCCTATTCGCGTCGTGGCCCAAGTTTCTTCGGCCGCCAGAGCCAAGACGATCGCACCGGAGCAAGCTAGGCGGTTAGGCCAATGGTCTGGATTCTCGGTAGTCGAGTCTTGGTACTATGCCTTTTTCCCTCACTGCCTCAGGTTTCTTCGCCCGATAGAGAAGAGGTTGGAGTGGCTGCCCCTTGGGGCTCAATATTCGGTCTGGATGGTGAAGTAACAATCAAACAGGAGAGGAGTTTAAAATGCGGAAATTACTGATGGCAGCTCTTTTGCTCCAAGCCCTTGTTGCGGGGAAGGCCCTAGCGGCAACAGACTGTGAGAGGTTCGTCGTGGCACAGCTAGCCATGGAGGAAAAAGCACTGGCACTGATCTGCGCCGGCAAGACCGACGAGGAAGCACAGCCGGAAATCGACGCTTATATGGAGAAGACCTACCCGGAGAGGACCTTCGGCCCATATCCGTTTCAGATGACCCGCTTCCTTACCGGTTACGGCGTCTGTACGAAAGGCCTATCCCCTATGCGTAAGGATCTCAAAAAAATGGCCGCAATGTGTGTCCAACAGAAATGGGACCTGTCACCGTACCGCAAAACTGCTGCCGAGCCGGTCGTCGAAATCTCCTCTCCGAAGCAGTGAAAGTGGTGTGCAAGCCACTTACTGCTCTCTTTTTATTTTTCTCGATGCTCTCTTCTGTACCAGTTGGGGCCGCGAGCATCGATCCTCGCATGTACCAGGTGGAGGCGGCACCCACCGACTGCGTCAACACCTTCATCATCCGCATGGTGGTAGCAGCTTCGAGGACCGGCCGGGCGTATGGCGTGTACGCCGACCAGGAGTTCTTTCTGGAGCGCCTCGGCACTCCGGACTCCTGCTCGATCGACATGGCGACTTTCACCAACAACCAGATGACAGAGCGAAAATCCCTGAAGTGCGTATTCAATTACCCGTTCGACTTCTGAGTAACTTAACCTCAGTTCTTTGAATACAGCTAGTTATGACACAGCAATTTGGCCACCCGTTGGGATCAATTCAAAGCCGAGATGTTTAGCCTTCCGTTTCAGGTTTTTAATAACACGCGCCTGATAGCGCTCCTCGTAGTAGTCTTGGCCGACATCAACGTAGGAGGTTCCATTCTTCAGCATTGCGTAGACCAGTCTTGCAAGCTTATGTGCTGTGGCGGTGATGGCTTTGGGTGCGCCAAGTCTTGCTTTCTGTCGACGGAAGTATGCTCCCAATGCACTCTTGGATCTGGACAAGCCATAAGCAGCCAGGCGGAAAGCCTGCGCAGCGCGGTTGGCGATCTTTTTGGTAGCACTACTCAAGACCTTGCCACCACTGATCTTGGCTCCGGGCGATAATGCCATCCATGAAGCAAAATGTTTGTCACTTTTCCACCGGCTCATGTCGATCCCAACTTCGGCAATGATTTTGAGGGCTGAGGCGGTCTCGATACCATCAATAGTGGTGAGATCCACACCGGACATGCGCATCAACGCTTCATCTACACTGGCCGGCGGTTTGCTGTTGTCACCTGGAGTCTCCTCCGACTCCTTGCCATCGAAGAGTCGGAGCTGTTGTAGTATTTGCCGGTCACACTCGTCGATTTTAGCTAGGTAGAAGTCGTACAGTTCCACGGCTTGCTGCAGACTGAACAGATGCTCCGGCCGGTAGTTGCCACGCAAAGAGCGAGCGATGGTCTGCACATCATTCTTGCAACGTTTATCGCGGAAAGCAGCCAGTTTGTTTGGGTCACGCTCGCCCGCCACGATAGCCTTGATGATGCGCATCCCCGTCACGCCTGTGATGTCAGTAACAACATTGTGCAGTTGCAGATTCATCTGGGCCATAGCCTTCTGCATATGCTGAATGTGAGATCCTGACACCTTTACCAGCGTCGCCCGCTGCCGGACATAGGCTCGAAGCGCGACCACTTGATCCGCCGGACGGAAGGCTCCACGAAGCAGACCGTAGGTATGCAACTGCTGCAGCCATTGGCAATCAATAACGTCACTCTTCCTTCCAGGGACGTTCTTGACGTGACGAGCGTTGACCAGTTTTACCTCGAGGCCGCGGCCCTCCAAAATTTCGAAGACCGGAATCCAGTAGATGCCGGTGGACTCCATTGCTACAGTGGTAACACCACAGGAAATGAGCCAGTCGGCCAAATGTTCCAGATCATCAGTGAAGGTGGAGAACTCCCGAACTGGCTCCGGGTCCACCCCTTCAGGAACCGCCACAAAATGGCTCTTGGAGCCAACGTCGATTCCGGCAGCACAAGCATTGAGATGCACCAGATGCTTGGGCAGTCGCATAGGCTTTTTCTTTGACACCTTCTTCTGCTTCATCACTATGGCCTCCAGCGAGAATATGGGCAGGCCGGAAGGGGGAGCTGTCGGATAAGGCTCTCTTCTGAACGGGATAGCAAATGCTTCACCAATGACATGATCGCCAGCTCCCGGACCATGCTAATCAACGGGCATAAGGCACCAGTGCGCACGCGGCCTCCACATCCCGGCTGCCGCAGCAAATTTAATAAGTCCGAAGGGGAACTTCAAGTTACTCTTCGATAAAACACTGCCGCAGGCGGGGTCGGGTGCTAATCAGGAGTGACAAAGTGAAAAACAGAACTAGAAAAAATTGCCTCGTAATGCTGCTGCCGTCTCCAAAGGGAGGTGAGAAGTGAAAACAAGAATAACGCTGGCCGCCCTCCCTTTTGTGGGCTTGCTGGTCTCAGGTTCGGCTGCTTTTGCCACCGATTGCACGGTGGCCTGTGAATTAGAATACGGAGGGATCTGTGACTACGGCGGGCTAGGGTGGTACAGCGGGGCACAGAGTCCGGTCTGCCCGTCTGCTACCCTAATAGATGGCTACTCTATTTCCGAAACCGACGATGTCATGGACTTAGCTGGGTTCTCAGTGGCCTTCGACGATGGATACTCAAAAATCTATTCAAACGCTGGCCCGGGTTCATTTGCCTGTTCCATTGACAGCACCACACCAATCCCGGGGAACGGTACTGTCACTTACGAAGATTGCACAGGGCTATGGCCGGCAGGCCCCGCCGAATGCGCAGCAGGAGCGCCGGTCCCGGGGTGCTATAGCTATCTTCAGGGCAATGGCTGTTCTGCCGATGGTGAAGATACCGGCACGTTATTCTTGGTTTGCGGACCCGCGACGTGTACCTCCCCCCGAGCTTTCCCTGCTGCCAACCCCACGGTGACTGCAGGTGTCACCAAGGTCACATCTGCCCACTTCATAAATCTGATGAACAATATCAATTACCTGCGTACCGACGCCGGCCTTTCCGCTTGTGGATGGACACAAGGGGCCGGACCTACCGCTCGCAAAGTATATGCGACTGACATTAACGACCTCCGTTCATGTCTCGCCCAGGTTTACACTACCTGCAACGGAAGTTGCGGTGCCACAGGCGGATGCTCCACATTCAACGTGACCGCGATAGCCGGATCCACCAAGATTAGGGCAACCGACATAGCAAATTTAGTGACGGGAGTGAATGCAGCGCCGTAGTACCGGCCTCAGCCGTACCCGCAACCACAATAGAGGTCGACGTCAACTACCCCGGCCTGAAGGCCGAGGCTTGTGAGAGATTACAAGCTTGAGGTTGACCAGGGGGAGCCGTAACCAACCGGCTACGTTGTATGGAGGTTCAAGACCGACGGCAGAATGCTTCCTCAGTTCTGCCCAATCGAAGTCCCGGTTGCAGACACGCCACGGGTAGGCCCGAAACGGGTCGGGACATATCGCCGCCATACAACATCCCCGAGGGGAGATTTCCCGCAAGGGAAGCGTCACAAGGCCCGTAAGGGCGTTTTGAAAAGAAGCTTCAAAAGGATCAAATGGCAGTTTTCGTGATCGACAAAAGAAAAGATCCACTCATGCCTTGTTCAGAGAAAAGGGCGAGACTTCTGCTGGAAAAGGGTAAGGCAGTTATTCACCGTCGAATTCCTTTTACTATCAGGTTGAAGGACCGCATTGCTGGTGAAGTACAGCCGCTTTGCGTCAAGGTCGATCCAGGCAGCAAGACTACGGGATTGGCGGTGACTACCGAGTATGGCAAGGTTGTTTTTGCAGCAGAGATACAGCATCGAGGGCAACAAGCCAGAGAAGCACTGCAAGGACGGAAAGGATTCAGGAAAGGCCGTCGCAGCCGTAATCTTCGCTACCGGGCACCGCGGTTCGACAACCGAACCAGACTAAAGGGTTGGCTACCGCCATCGTTGGAGAGCAGAATCGGCAACATCGTCACATGGGCGGAGAGATTACGCAAACTCGCGCCAGTGACATCTCTGTCACAGGAGTTGGTTCGCTTCGATTTACAGCAGATGGAGAATCCGGAGATTTCCGGCATCGAGTACCAGCAAGGCACTTTGGCCGGATACGAAGTACGCGAATATCTTCTTGAAAAGTGGGGCCGTAAGTGTGCCTATTGCGACGCGGAAAACACACCCTTGCAGTTCGACCACATACATGCAAAGGCCAGCGGTGGTAGCAACCGAATCAGCAACCTCACTTTGGCCTGCGGGCCGTGCAATCAGAAAAAGGACTCGCTTGATATTGAGGTTTTCCTGAAGTCAAAACCGAAAATACTCAAACGTATACTTGCCCAGGCAAAACGACCGCTCAAGGATGCTGCCGCTGTAAACGCGACACGATGGGAATTGTATAACAGGCTCACCGCAACTGGCCTTCCAGTCGAAATCGGGTCTGGGGGGCGGACGAAATTCAACAGAACCCAGCAGCATCTTCCGAAAAGTCACTGGATCGACGCCGCTTGTGTAGGTCTCTCTGGCGAACAGGTTGTTATGCCAGCAGGAGTATGCGTTTTTGGAATTAAGGCCATGGGACGCGGATCGTATCAGAGGACCCGGGTGAATGCCTCCGGTTTTCCTCGCGGGTATCTATCCAGGCAAAAGCAGTATTTAGGTTTCCAAACTGGTGACATTGTAATCGCGGACGTACCCAAAGGGAAAAAGTCTGGTGTCCATGCCGGCAGAGTTGCTATCCGTATGTCTGGATCTTTCAACATTCAGACTGCTGATGGGGTCGTCCAAGGAATCAGTCATCGCCACTGCCGCGTAATCCAGCGTGGCGATGGTTATAACTACTCGACAACGCTGATAGCAAACCATAAAGGAGAGCGGGCAAAGGGTCATGCTTTGCACGACGCGCTATCCCTCCCCGGCCTGAACGCCGGGGTTTCCCGCGCAGCTTGATGAAGATGTTGAAAGGCAATACCAGCATTTCGCAGTATAGGGTCTGGGGGGATACAATCCCTCCAGATTCTGCCGTTTTTGAGTGGGCTGCCAACGCTTTGGGTTCATGGAGGTTTGAATCGATCAGCGATACAGCCGATGAAGCCTCTGTTGGATGGGTAACGTGCGCCTCGATCGACTCCTCAGAATTCGAAAATACTGCCGATCTACATTTTGAAAAATACTTTGCTTTTCCCTCTGATTTGACCAGAGGAAAATCCCGCCAGCAAACCTCAAATCTGAAACAAAGAAGGCTGAAAAAAAATACATGCGGGAGAACCCTGGGGAGAGGTTGAGCAAATCCCTGCGGGAGACGATCCTTGAGTCGGTAAAGAAAAAGCTGATGAAGCGCTGCTTCCCAACCATCTCTGTGACGGACGCCCTGTGGGATCTCCAAACCGGAGTACTGACCCTGGGGAGCCAAAGTAATACTGCGATCGAGCGTTTTGTCGACCTCTTTGGTCGATCCTTCAACGGCTGCCAATTAAACGCGATCAGCCCCTACGAACGAGCTCTGCTGATAGCGCCAGAAGATATGCAAGACGCCTTGGAAAAAGCGAATAAGGCAACAGAACAATCTTACTTGGCTTTTGTAGAAGCCAATGCTTGGATCGGGTACGGATTCCTCATGTGGACATATTTTTGTACCGCAACAGGGAAAACCGATTTCACAGGGGTGTGCGGCCGAGTGGCAGGTAAGAGCTTCACCGCATATATGAATAAGAAAATCGTGTTGGTAGGGGAAGGTCCTGAGGACCTACAGACCGTCATGCTGAAAGGGACGCAGGACGAATTCACCGAATTAAGAACCGCCCTGCAAGGCGGGAAGGTAATCACCGAAGCTACCATCATGCTCGATCAGGGGGAGATGGGCTGGCAGTTGACGGTAAAGGGAGACACCTTCCACCTGGGAATATAATCACCAAAAATCAAGAAAGAGAAGTCCACCTCTGACAAGGAATCCCTAGAAGAAGAAGCTTTTTTCATTGCCGCAGCCGGGAATATGGAAGACGGGATTGCCCTCCTAGACAGTCTCTTCTGCGCTTTTCTTACCGCACGGGTGGGGCCTTCATGGGAAGCAGTGCGTCAAGAAATCAAGGCAACTATCGACGGCGTCTAACCCTTCCTGAAATTAATAAGCTATTGACAATATACAATCGCTGGATATATGCTATGAGAACGACTGGATGCTAGTTAACCAATTTTGAGGATGTGACAATGCTTGATCGTAAACGAGTAAAAGAATGGACTTCTGAGAAAGGGACCCACCTCAGAGCCGAAATATCGCCCTGCAGTTGGATACACGATACTTACGGCCTTCAGTTGACGGTCTCCATGGTCGAAGGCAGTGATAAAGTCTTCCCGCGCGCCGAAACTCCCTTCTCGCAATCCACCGAAGCAGATTTCGATACCCTATGTGACCGGGTTCACCTGAAGGACTGCTCCACGGCCAGGTGCGACTGTCTCGTTTTCGAAGGTGGGAAGAACAAGGGTGCATGCGATACCTGTCTTGCCATCGAGCGCGGCCAGAAAAACGCAGCAGAGCTGTCGGAAGGAGTTGCCAAGAACGAAACTCGTGATGCCAGAAGAAAGCGGTTGGGATATACCCACAAGGCCGAGGTTTGGGTAACTCCGGAAGAGGGCGAAGACCAGTTCTTTTATTGCTATTTCAAGGGCGAGCCGACAACTGAGCAGATAAACCAACTGATCGCGCCAGACCAGCAGGCGCCGGACATCGAGGTCATCTGTTTGTAAGACCGAAGTGTTGCTGGCCCGCGTTGGTGAGGGTCAAGAGACCCCCAAACTAACTTGAAAGAGGAGTATCACATGGCCAAAGTCACCCGCATTTCCGCAGAACAAGAGGATATTGAGCGCCTTGCACTATCGGTTCTTCAACTGGCTTTCCTCGATCGCCTTGAGATCACCGGCGCACCGCTTGAAAGCCTCAAACAGAGGATCTACGAGCGGAAGGAGAAAATCGGAGACCGGGATCTTCACCTGCTGGCCCGAGAGGTGGAAAAGCAACTGATAAGCGAATCATTCCATACCTGCGGAACATCATGCTGCTTTAACTGTATCAAACTGTACGAGTGCGATGAGTTCCAAGCTCTGATCGGCGAGGACAATACCGAGTGCAATGTCCATGAGCGGGACGCAGTAACCAACTGCGCTGCGTATATGCCGGAACGGAGCGTTTTCGATCGCCTGTCCGAGAAAGTGCCGACGGCTCTGTTGCAGGTCGAAGCTTATGGTATCCCGGTCAACAAGAAGATGACCTTGGAGAAAGTTTTCGCGGTGGCAGGCGGCTGGATGATGGAACTACAAAAGGCTGGTAAAAGCCTGCCTATCCAGTTTTGAGTGCATTTTAGAAAGACAGCATCAAAGGAGATATTGTGCACAAAAAGAAAGAAGTCGCCCTGGGTGTAATCGGGATTTTGCTCATCGCCACCACAGTTTTTGGAGGACCTACAGCATGCCCTTCGCATTTCGCTAACGGCGAAGCGCCTGAGTTCATCAACCAGAAACTCGCGAACAAGACGAGGGAACTCTGTAACGAGGGGTACGCCATCAAACACAGCGGGATTACGAGAACCCCGCTCTATGCGGCCGAGCTGATCACCCGGGAAGGTCTGCAGCAGGGCAAGGGACTGCCCAGAAGCAACGGCTTTCGTCCGGATCCCCGCCTCCCTGCGTCCGAGCGGTCTGAACTGAGTGATTTCGCACGATCCGGATATGGCCGGGTATTTCATGTTTACCCAGCCGCCGACGCAACTACTGCTCAATCTAAAGATAATTCCTTTGTCCTGAGCAATATGGTGCCCCAGGATTCGGAATCCAACAGGGGGATCTGGAACAATATCGAGGGGGCAGTCCGAAAGGAGGCTAAGAGACGCGGTAATCTTTACGTTGTTTCAGGTCCGCTCTACCAGGGAGGGGAACTCAAAGCGCTGAAGGGCAGGGTGCTTATCCCGACCGGCATGTACAAGGCGGTCTACGACCCAGCAAGAAATGAGGCAGCCGCATACGTGGTGTTGAACGCACCTGGGGACGCGTACCAGGTGGTTTCCATCGTCGAGCTTGAGAAGATAGCAGGTATCAACCTTCTCCCCACTCTCTCCACTCAGATCAAGAGCCGGGCCATGCAGCTACCGGCCCCCACGGGCCGTGGCAAAAAAGGAGGTAGAAGATGATGAAGCCTTTTGCAGATGAAGAAGCCTCGTTGGAAATCAACGGCCTCACCGTAGAAAACAGGCTGGACAGGGTGTCGCTGTATGGCAGCCTCGACATTACCCGCGACCAAGCGGGACTGACCGCCGCGCGTGAGCTGAAGGATCTGCTTTGCGGGATCGTGGCCGAGCTAGAAGCTGTTGCGAAGTCAGGTGACCTGCCGGGCCAGGTTGAGCTGGTGCAGCCTGAAACAGTGGAGAACCCGTTCCAAGAATGATAGGACCCAGCATGACAAGAAACAATCGATTGTATTTTGCTCCTGGAAAATCTATTATCCCGGCAAGATCCCCCGGCTCAAGGCTGGGGAAGTTGCCAGATTTCAGGGAGGAAAAGATGGAGAAAGAGACCGGCAGAATATATCTGTGCCCGAAGTGCAAAGCAGACTTGAAGATCAAATCTTTGAAGACCGGCTTGCAGCCTCTTTACCGATTCAATCCAGATGTCGACGCTAATACTGAGCCTTCCCATGACGCATGGCTCTGGAGAGTCGCAAAGCAATTCACGGCACCCTTCTCTTCGGCCGAACTGTTCGAGACCTACCAAGTGCACAGGGCTGCTGAGATTGAGCAAGCGAAACGTGTGACAGTCGCCGAAGGTGCCAAGAAGTCCGACATCGATACTTCGATGTATGTCTACAGCACGATCAGAGCTCGCATCCAAAAGTGGAAGAAAGACGGCCTCATTCTGCCATGTGAAGAGAAGCGCAAACCGGAGCTTGTAACCTGCCCGGCGTGCGGAGAAACATCCGATCCCCACGGGGTTGTTGGTGGTTTTACCAGTGATCGGAAGAATAAGGCGGCTACACGCACTCTCGCTAAAATCGCAAGGCCCCTGCATAAAGCAACGCTGGCAGAGGAAGTTTGGGCAGCCATCAATACCATCGAGGGCATCTTTACGCCTGAGGACGTTGCCGCGTTGTGCCCGAACGTAAGCTTTAGCACCGTCCGTCAGCGTATCTACAAGTGGTCAACCGAAGGGAAGCTGAAGGACGTGGAGATCGGCAGTTATAAGAGGACAACGAAATGGACCAAAAAACCACGAGTCTAAAGGAGTCCCTGTCCGCTCTAGTCCGTGAAAACGGTATAGCCGCGGTGGTCGAAATGCTATCTCACGTATGCAGGCAAGAAGGGCATGCGGCGAAGTTTGAAAAGGAAGATCACCCCCTCTCCGCCCTCTGGTACAAGGCAGGGGAGGATCTGTCCGGACTCTCGGGGCAGCTCCCCACAAAGGAAGTTTTATGAATGCAGTAGCTCTGACCGCGACGGTTGTGTCCCCCTTCGGGGATATGGACGTCCTTTGCCAGCAAGAAGGCCCCCCTATTCATATGGGAGTACGTGGGGCAAGGTAGATGTGTAGATATAGCTCCAGCAGCATCTGTGGAGATTGCCAAAAAAGTAATTTATTGAAGGCGTTCAACCTTCCCGGGGAGCCGGTTTGGAGCTTCAAAGCCGACTGGCTCTGACTCCCCCACTTAGACTCACAGCAAAGAGAGACAAATGACCGCACTCGACCTCCTTAAAGCAGAACTACACGACAACCAGATCGTCATTCCGCGCACACTAGCGCCCGTTGAAATACTTGATCTCGAGGAAGGTGTTCTTAATTCCGACAAGCGCCTTGAAACCATCATCAATTTCCCCCTTCCCCTTACTGGATGGAACTCCGAAGCACGAGAAGTCAGCCACGTAGTTAAGGCCTGGGGCTGGGAGAGGGATGGCCACCTCTTCATGCTGGTCGAACTGCCCGGTGAAATCCAAGGGCCCATGCTGGAATCGCTCATCCCCTTGTTCAACAGCAAGACCGACATCCATGGGCGGTTTTATCTCGCTGCAGCAGGGAAAACTTATTATATAAATTCGCAGGCCATCTTTTGCAAAGAGGACACGGGCGATGGTGGCCCTATCAGCCTTCATCGGCTCAAAGCGACTAGGGAGGCGGCGAAGCACCTGACCACCTACACCCTGGCTGGGACCGTCAAGGATCTTTCCTGGGCTGTGTGTCCGGAGACAATTAAGTCCTTACAGAAATGCGCGCTAACTGGCTGATTTTACGTTCTGACGCTTTTGGGCAACTTTGCCTAAGTCCTTACATTTTTGCAAAATCAACCCTAATTCTTTAATAATCGTAAACAATATAATCGTTTCATTTCTAGTCTAAATCCTCCGCTGGCCTAACCTACGAGCCTGTGGAGAGGCAGGAATGCGCCTGGTGCCAGCAATGCATTGATGAGGGTCGATTTCCAGGGGGGGTGCGCCCGCCACTGGCACGGGGCAGGGAGCAGCGTTAGTTGTGTGTGGCTTGCACAGTGCGGTAAGCTAGACCGTGACTGGCTGGATCCGTGAGGAGCTGCGGTGTGTTTATTGGGTGAGCATGAGCTTCCCAAAGTAGTAATGCAGTAATGCTTGGACTTCTGGTTACTCTCCCTGTGATAGGGCTAAGTTTTAGTCTTCCCTTCTGATGTCATCTGGACCCATTGCATAGTCATCAATTGATTCCTCAACCCTTTCCAAAACATTAAATCCCATGATTGCGCGTTTCACTTCTTGGACAAAGGCGAGCGCGGAATTGTTCACCGATGACACTGAAGAACTTCTAAGGGGAGAAATATTTCGTCCCCTATAAATTATTGTTGACAAGTTGACGTCGGACACTTATAAGTGAAATCGCTTTTCAACTCCATCTAGTTTTCTCCGCTGATAAGCCAGCCTCAGCACGCCAGCCAGACCGGATAAGCAAGACTACTCTTCTTGGCAAAGTGCCACAATAGGACGGCTGGTGATCAGCGCTGCGATGATATTGGTATACAGTTGAAAATGATTGTCATTGTAGTTATCCGTTCCGGAGGGAGCCCTCCGCGAGAGGGAGTTTTCATGATACAAGATGCGAAAGAAATGTTCAGACAGTACTTATCCGACAGAGGGATCAATGCCAGCAAGCAGCGCAGTGTAATTCTTGAGCAATTCCTCGATCTCGACCGCCGGCTTGATGTCAATGAGCTTTTCTTTATCATGCTTTCTAGAAACCTGAAGGTGAGCCAAGCCACCATCTACAGCGCCGTGAAATTGTTCGTAGAATCTGGAATCGCCCGAGTGATCCACTTTGGCGACGGCGTTACCCGCTATGAGCGCGCGACAGAAATGTGGCACCACCAGGCACCACAGCGAGTTGGTCCTGAGGCGATTTGCCCGGCGAATTAATGAACTGAAGAAAAGGCCATTCCAGAACAGCATTGAGCCGTTACAAAAAATGCTCCTGACATTGGAAGAGGGTGTGTAGGCAGTGTCTGACGCGGCAAGGCGGACAGTCACTGCATCGAGTGTTACCAACACTAACTTTTTAACCAGCTCATGTCGGGTACGGCTCAAGAAGGTGAAACTAACGCGCACCTTCGTCACTGAGGTTTTGGTCAGTGGTGTCCTTTTTTTGCAAGGTTGATAATGATTTGCACATTCGTGTCATCATATTAATTTTGAACCATTTTGTCCTGCGGGTGCAATCGACGACCCCGTAGGACTTGAACTACACATGAGGAGGAAAAATGCAGATGAAGATGAGGGCAGCACTGTCTATTTCATTACTGGCGTCGCTCTTGGCTAGCGTATCGGCGTTTGCACAGGATGCGCCGCCGTCCCAGGAGAGTGTCACTCTCTCCGGTCAGCAGGCAGCAGAGATCCCAGTACAGTTGGAGAGCGTGACACAGGCTGAGGGCGGTGATATCCCCCCACAAGTTGACAGCCGACACTGGGCCTACAAGGCTACAGCGGAGCTGGCGGAAAAATTCGAGGTAGAAAAGAAACTTCCGGAAGGGAGGCCCTGCCCGAGGGAGGAAATGCTCGATTGCTTCATGGCCACACTGACCAAGATGACGGAAAAGTATGATAAAGAGGGGTCCCAGGCGGTTTCGCGTGATGACTTGGAGAGTATACGCGCTCTTATAGTGGCTCTGGAGAACGAGCTGTTCAAAATGGACGGTTACCGTCAGATAAGGAGAACCATCGAACAACTCCTCGTCCAGGTCGAACCCCCCGGCGTCCCCTTCTACAAGTACAAGGTCGGGGTGAGCGGCTTCGTGCGGGGTGAGGGACAGAGCAATTTCACTCTCCCTGATGCCAGCTACACCCCGGGCAACGACTCAGGACGCCTCCTGTACCGCGTCAAACCGTTCGCCTACTGGCACCCCACCAACTGGCTCGACATCCACCTCGAGGGGCAGGGTTACGGCTTTACCGGTGAGAGTAGTGATCATGACCTCTCCTTGTACCAGGGCTTCGTAGAGGCAAAGCTCCCCAGGGAGG
>Ga0209317_1000712_pt1 | contig 36658 bp, 40 predicted proteins | sample RifGroB2_FD_183994 | JGI IMG/M metagenome (GOLD analysis project Ga0209317, IMG submission 183994) | Soil microbial communities from Rifle, Colorado, USA - Groundwater B2 (SPAdes) (version 2) | ecosystem: Environmental > Terrestrial > Soil > Unclassified | place: Rifle, Colorado | collected... | reverse complement strand
CGCCCGAATCCCTGGCTCCCGCCTTAATATTTTTTGAACTTACCGCTGCCCTACCCTGAGATGAAGCCTTATTCCCTCCGATATCCACAACCTTTCTCAATGCCGCCATCTTCTCTATCTTTTTCTTTGCCTGCAGCGCCGCTATGCTCTCCTTGATTCTTCTATCATCCATTTTGGCGTCCTGTTTCTTAGAGGCATCTTTCGCCTTGGAATCTGCCGGCTTGCTTTTTACATCCCCGTCTGCCGGGCTTTTATCTTCGGGAGCGGACTTTGCTTCGGAAACGGCAGCGGAAGGGCCGTCCACAATATCTACGATATACGGCATCGAAATTCTATTTACGGCGGAATGACGGGCAATGAGCATTGCCGCAATGATTATTAAGACATGTAAGAAAAAGGAACCGGTAAAGGCACTATAGATGCCGGAGGTTTTCATTATAGAAAATTAAGGCAATGTTACTTTCGGCTCTGTTATCATGCCGAGCTTCTCTATCCCCGCCTCCTTTATCTCTCCCATCACTTCCACAACAAATCCGTAGGGAACGTCCCTGTCCGCCTTGAGGAAGACGTTAGGGTTAAGCTTGCTGACTGCCGCGAGTTTTTTGTTCATTTCGGTCATGGACATGGGATTGTCGTTCATATAAATTGTCCCGCCCCTTTTAATGACGATGTTTATCCTTTCCTGAGGCGGCAAATCCTTTCCTTTTGCCTTCGGGAGGTTTATGTCGATGCCCTGCTGAAGCAAAGGCGCGGTAACCATGAATATTATCAAAAGCACCAGCATTACATCGACGAGGGGAGTAACGTTTATCTCCGATAAGGCCGTTCTATGTCGTGTAGGTTTAAATGCCATTATTAATGTTTAAGTATATAATCGACAAGTTCTTCCGCGAAATCTTCCATCTCTATGATCACGCGGTTCGCCCTGCTTAAATAATAGTTGTAAGCAATTACGGCTGGGATGGCTGCCGCGAGGCCGATGGCCGTCGCTATCAACGCCTCCGCGATGCCGGGTGCGACGACCGCGAGCGATGCCGAGCCTGCCGCGCCTATTCCGCTGAATGAATTCATTATTCCCCACACGGTTCCGAAAAGGCCTATGAAAGGCGTTGTGGAGCCGGTCGTTGCTAAGAAGTTCAGATACCTTTCCAACTTTGCGGATTCAAGGGCCGAATAACGTCTGAGCATTCTTTTAAGCTCGTCGCGCTCCGTATAAGTCTTTTCGGAATATACCGATCTGAATAAGCTGGACAGGGGGCTCGTTGTAAATTTCTTGGATGAAGAGAAAAGGTCTTTGGGGTTTTGCGTGGATTCGTATACCCTCAGAAAGTTATAGCTCTCTTTGTCGGCCCTTGTGAAATGCCTCCACTTATAAAATATGATTGTCCACGATACGACCGAGAAAAAAAGCAGCAGGGCAATGACCGCCTTAACAACATATCCTGCCTGAAGTATGAGTTGAATCGCCGAGTGTTCCATATGCCTCCCGAATTCCTAAAACTTTATCTAATATTTGCATAAAATGTCAAATCGCATAACCCATAAAGAAGCATTGAAACACATAACGCAGATATGCTTCAAGGACTTTATCAGCGGAACTTTTCATCCACATACTCTTATATCCGTTATCCGCATCGGCGGCCTCTATTTGATTAAACATATAGCTTCCTTGCTTTATATAAAAAATAACATTTATAAAGGCGTTGAAGCAGATTTGCGTTATATGTCATTACGGATTTGGCCGAATCACATTTGATTTTTCAACCATGCGTAAGTTATTTTTAATAATGGGTTTTGCCAAAATTATCAACTCCTTCAAAGACAAAAGGATACTAATTATCGGCGATCTTATCCTCGACCGGTTCATCTACGGGAAGGTCAGCAGGATTTCTCCTGAAGCTCCCGTTCCCGTTGTCGATGTGGTCAGCGAATCTTTCCTGCTCGGAGGCGCGGCAAACGTGGCGAACAATATTATTGCTCTCGGCGGAAAGGTATCCGTTGCCGGGATCATAGGAAAAGACACCGCCGGCAGGATAATGAAAGGGTTGTTCGAAGAGCGGAATATAAACACTGAGGGGATAATAGAAGACAAGCGGCCTACCACGGTCAAGGCGAGGGTCATAGCTCACAGCCAGCAGGTTGTAAGGTTCGACAGGGAAGACAGTAAAAGGCTCGAAGGGAAAAGCCTCGCGCATCTCACGGATTATATTAAAAGGGCGATTAAAGAGCACGATGCCGTAATTATTTCGGATTATAAAAAAGGAGTTATATCCTCATCCCTCATTAAGGCGGTCGTTAAATACGCAAAACCGGCTAATACGTTTGTGGCGGTAGACCCCAAGGTAGGGCATTTCCACTTTTACAAAAACGTCTCGCTGATAACGCCGAACATCATGGAGGCATCGCAGGGCTCGGGCATAGAGATCAAAGACGAAAAAAGCCTGTTAAAGGCCGGAAAGGCATTGCTGAACAGGCTGTCGTGCAAGGCCTTACTCATTACGCGCAGCGAAGAAGGAATGAGCCTGTTCGAGAAAACCTCATCCAAAGATATAAAAGTCACCCATATCCCCACCGTAGCGCAAAAGGTTTTCGACGTTACCGGAGCAGGCGATACGGTAATAGCGGCCATCGCCCTCGCCGGTACGGCCGGGGCGTCTCTCGAAGACGCGGCAATAATAGCCAACCACGCCGCCGGAATCGTTGTAGGAGAGGTTGGAACCGCAGTCGCAACCCCGAAAACGCTCCTCAAATCGTTAAAAAATGCCTAAAGCAATCGCATTATATTCAGGGGGCCTCGACAGCACCCTTGCCATATTGGTCGCAATGAGGCAGGGGATAGAGGTTACCGCCATAACCTTTCTAAACCACTTCGGATGCGACATATCCGATAAATCCTCGTGCTCGAAAGATCCGTTTTCCGCAGCGCAAAAGTTCGGCTTTGAAGTAAAGCTCTGTCACCTTGCGGATAAGTTCATGGATATCGTAAAAAACCCTAAGTTCGGACACGGAAAGAACATGAACCCTTGCATCGATTGCAGGATATTAATGCTGAGAGAGGCAAAGGAATTGATGAAAATGCGTGGGGCGGATTTTATCATAACAGGCGAGGTGTTGGGACAAAGGCCGATGAGCCAGAGAAGGGACACCTTACCGAAAATAGACAGGGAAGCGGGATTGAAGGGTTATGTTCTCAGGCCGTTAAGCGCAAAACTTTTAAAACCTACTATTGCGGAAGAGTCGGGACTTGTCGACAGGGAAAGGCTTTGCGGTTTTCACGGCAGGTCAAGAAAACCCCAGATGGCTTTGGCAAAAGAACTGGGCTTAACGGAATATCCCGCACCGGCAGGAGGATGCCTCTTAACCGATCCCATATTTTCTTATCGCCTGAAGGAATTGCTTAAGCATAACCCGGATCCTTCAATAAGGGATATAAACCTTTTAAGGCTCGGCAGGCATTTCAGGATTTCCGAAAACATGAAAATTATCGTAGGAAGGAACGAACAAGAAAATAATGCCATAGAAGTATTGGCGGAAAAAACCGACTATCTTTTCTGGGTTGAAGGATACGGCAGCCCGCTGACCATTATCTCCGGCAATGCAACGGGAGATGATATAAATCTCGCGGCATCGATATGCGCGCGTTATTCGGATGCTAAAAAACTGCCTGAGGTCGAGGTAACGGTATCTGCTGATGGGATTAAATCTTCGATTAAAACATCCCCTGCCGATGATGCCGTTTTGAATGAATGTATGGTGCAGCCGGAGAAAAAATTAAAGGTTACAGAAACCTTCTGAAACGAACCTTACAGCCTTACAGCCACGCCTTTATCTTTCAGGTATTCCTTTGCCTGTCTGACCGTATATTCCCGATAATGAAAGATTGACGCCGCCAAAACCGCGTCCGCTTTTCCGATTGAGATGCCCTCATAGAGATGTTCGAGATTGCCGACACCGCCCGATGCTATCACCGGGATCGAGACGGATTCTGAAATCGCCCTCGTAAGCTCAAGGTCAAACCCTTCCTTTGTCCCGTCCCTGTCCATGCTCGTAAGTAGAATTTCTCCCGCGCCGAGTTCTTCCATGTATTTAGCCCATTCAACGGCGTTTATTCCTTTAGGCCTTCTGCCTCCATGCGTATAGACTTCCCATGCCCTTTCCGAAGTATTTTCGATAAAAAGTCTCTGTTTGAGTTCAGAAAAAACATTCAACCATTCGGGAACTTCTCTCTTTTGATCTATTTCGAACCTTGAGTCATGCACGCGCTTAGCGTCTATAGCGACGACTATGCACTGGCTCCCGAAACGCTCTGCCGCCGCTTTTATGAATTCGGGATTATTCACTGCAGTTGTGTTTATCGAAACCTTATCGCATCCCGCGTTAAGGAGGTCTCTTATGTCGTCGAGGACCTTTATGCCTCCGCCTACAGTAAGCGGCATAAATACATCCGTAGCGGTCTTTTCAACAACATCGAGGATTATCTTTCTTTTTTCGTGAGAGGCCGTTATATCTAAAAATACAAGCTCGTCCGCGCCCTGCTCGTCATAGAAAATAGCATTGTCGACAGGGTCTCCGGCATCCCTGATATTCACGAAATTTACGCCTTTTACAACCCTGCCGTCTCTTACGTCAAGGCACGGGATTATTCTCTTTGCAAGCATTAAGCCTCCGTAATCCTTATCGCTTCTTTCAAATCTATTGCACCCGAATATATCGCCTTCCCTGTTATCGCTCCCCATAGGCCTTTTATTCCCGACAAATTCTTTATGTCATTTATAGACGATACTCCGCCCGATGCTATAATCGGAATGTTAAGGGATTCGACCATCTCGCGCGTAGCCTCAATATTAGGCCCTGTCATCATACCGTCTTTTGAAATGTCCGTATAAATAATGCCTGCCGCGCCGTTATTCTGCATTCTAACGGCGAGGTCTTTTGCCTTGACCTCCGTAACCTCAACCCATCCCTTGACCGCAACGAGCCCGTTCTTTGCGTCGATTCCGACGAGCACCCTGCCCGGATATTTCCCGCATGCCTCTTTCACAAGCTCCGGTTTTTCTACGGCAACAGTGCCGAGTATGACCCTGTTGATTCCGATGGATACAAGCAGGTCGATCCGTTCCATATCTCTTATTCCGCCGCCGACCTCTATCTCCATATTCACTGCACCCCTGATTTTTTTGATGCCGTCAATATTTTTCTGGCTGCCTGTAAACGCGCCGTCGAGGTCAACCACATGAAGTAATTTTGCTCCGCATGCCTCCCATTTTTTGGCGGTTGACGCGGGATCGTCGGAATAAACCGTGGCGTCTTCCTTCTTACCCTGAAGGAGCCTTACGCACTTGCCGTCCTTTAAATCTATTGCAGGAATCACTATCATGGAGTAATATTAATATAACATAAAAAATCTCTGTCGGTCCGTCGCTATGAAAAAATCTAAGAACATATATTTCATCGCAGCCCTATTTTTTATCGCAGCGCTCTCGGCGCGCGCGCCTCACGCCGAGCCTTTCAGCATTCCGGAAAAATTCACATACGACCTCACATGGGCGGGAATCAAGACCGGAGAGGCGTCTCTTGAGATAAGGGACAACGGTTCCGATATACAATTCATATCGAAAGCGGCTTCCGCCGGATGGGTATCCGTTTTTTACCGGGTGGAAGATAATGTTGTAAGCACTCTTAAAAAAGAGGGGTACGCAAATTTCGCCTTTACGCCGAAGAATTACCGGTTGAAGATAAGAGAGGGCAAGCACAAAAGGGACAGGGAGATTGTTTTCGACCACACGGCAAAAAAGGCCGTATACATAAACCGCCTTGACAATAAAAAAACCGAATCCGGCATAAGCGGCTCTACATTCGATCCGCTCTCAAGCCTTTATTATCTGAGGGGCATACGATTGGAGGTCGGAAAGCCCGTTTTTATCGATATATTCGACAGCAAAAAATTGTATAAGATGGAAGTGCAGGTCTTAAAAAAGGAAATTGTAGAAACACCTTCAGGCACATTTAAAACCATCCTCATAAAGCCGCTCATGAGATCCGAGGGCATCTTCTATAGAAAGGGCGACATCCTCGTCTGGCTTACGGATGACAACAAGAGAATACCCGTCCTGCTTAAAACGAAGGTTTCGCTCGGCTCGGTAAAGGCAGCGCTTACAAGCGGAAACTATTAACTGCGGCTCTTCGCGGGACACGCTTCAAGCGGATTGGGGGGAATGCGACAAAAATAGTTGTTAAAGCTGATATTTTCATATAAAATAAAACTATGAAAACAGTAACCATACCATATCCGGAAGGGCTTCCACAGACGCTAAAGCTCTCAGATTCAGAATTTACCAAAGAGGTGAGATTCCTTGCTGCAGCAAAGCTCTATGAACTTGGGAAGATATCTTCAGGCAAGGCAGCAAAAATGGCTGGATTGGATAGGGTGTCCTTCCTCGAAAAGCTCGGCCATTACAAAATACCGGCAATAAACATACAGGCGGAAGAGATAGAAAAGGAAGTTAAAGCTGTAACATCCCTTAAATGAAGGTTATCGTCAATACAGGTCCTCTCGTATTCCTTTCTAAAATAAACAGACTGCATATTCTCCAAAAATTTGGAACCATAACCGCTCACAGATATGGACTCAATGTTATTGGAACTCTTGGACTCCTTGCGTGGGCAAAGAAAAAGGGTTTTATCAAAAGCTTCAGAGGCGAGATTTTGAAACTCCAAAAGGCTGATTTCTATGCAACTGCCGGTCTATGACTCGTGGAGTCAACGACTCATAGAGCGGATTTTGGATGGGGGAGGGTGTTTATGGATAGTATCGGTATATTTCTTCGGGAGCTTTTTCAATTCTTTCAGAAAAGTCTTTTTATAAAAGACTTCAAACTTCAAGAGCGGATTCTTTTGCCGTAGAATTTCTTGGCTTCTGCTATGGTAAGAGGTTTTTCGTCCTTTACTTCATGGATATACTGCCCGAGCGCATAGTCTTCCAACACCTCTTCAATTCTATTGTATGTTTCGATAGGTATCTGGACGGCAATCTTTCTGTTTTTGTTGTCCACAATATATTTTTCAGCAATTTTTAACATGACGCCTCCGGTAAGTTCATTATACTGCTTATAACGCCATAGCTGCAATACCGTATCTCCATTTTCCCTTAAACTCTAAAATGCCTTTGTCTCTTAATATCTGCAACTGCCGGTCGGTGCGGCTCATCGCGGGACACGCTTCGAGCGGATTGGGGAGGATGGGATTATTTCAGAGGGATAATGCCAAGTGTCTACATCAAGAAAAGAGGAAGGCAGGGATATTTTTATATCCCTGCCTTCCTAAATTAATCAAAGATCTTACAGCGCGGACATTTCCAACTGGACCCATTTGGGCGATCTGGATGGATATCATTACTTGGTGGATTGAAATCATGGTAGTTTTCACATTCTTTTTCAAATGCAGCCTTTGCAGAGCTTGCGTAGCTGAACTTGAATAGTGGCTTTTTTGTTTTGTCTACCCATGACTTCAGACGTGCTTTCAGATCCGTGTCAGCGCGTCCAACATATCCCACAAGAAATGTTCCACTGTCATTCTTTTCACCGAGAGCATAATTACCGGGCGAAGTACGGGTAATTTTCGTCTCGATTGTTCTATAGTCCAATGTGCACGGTCCTTCCATACTTAGAGAAGCCATAAAAACCTCCTTTCCCTGATTTACTCTTGACAGGCGATCATAAGCATGTTAGGCTTAATTACACTAAGACGCCTGAGAAATCAGGGGTTGGGGGGTTAAAGAGGGTCAAGTTCTTTAACCCCTTTTGTTATTACAAGATGCAAGCCCCAGACTATTGCAGCAAATTATCATATATCACCCCCTTTCTTTTAGATGACATTAGCATCTATGATTTGAGTTTTGATTTTCTCAACGCTTCTTTCTGTTGAAACTTTTATATCGTCCCAAATTTTATTGTCAAGAAGCATTTTAAATTTTTCTTCTACGAGTTCCCAGTTAATCTTTTCTGTTTCGCAGTATGCTGCACCTAAAGAATTATCGCCGCCGCCTGCCTGCATCAGTATTTTCCCGGCAAAATAACCTAATGTTTCAAAGGGATGGCGTCTGCAAATATTTTTAACGTGTTCCTGCTTTGACTTTGCTTCTGAAGTCTTCGGTTTGTGCGTCCAATTTGGTTTTATAAGAATGCCGGTAATCAAGTTTGTAGTTCTGATAACGTTTTCAACTTCTTCTTCTCTCAAACCTAAAGATTTTTCAACAGGCGTCGTTTTTATTATTTGTTGCAGAAAAAATCCTAAATTTATGCTTGTAATTGGGGCATCCTTGCTTTGCCTGTCACTAATAAATTGACTCATTAGGCTTTGTTCATGATCAATTACTTGTTGAATCATCCTAGAGATAAGATATTTTTTTATATCTCCTGGACTGTAAATTCCAAGATGCTCAAAAACTTTAATTTCGTTTATTTCCACGTTTGGATCAGCATCTTCCAATTCGTACTGAGTTGTCAACAGAATATCCTTTACCTTTTTTGCTAAATCACCACCACTCAATGCTTTAGCACGATCTTCTCTATTTGCTTCTATCCCGCATAGTAAAGCCAACTGTTTATCCATGTTGAGATAGACAATACAAGGAATTTTCTCCATCTTAAGAATATCCTTGCATGCCATCCATCTATGTTGCCCTTCTGTGATTAATATCTTATTTTTTTCTTTATCCTGTCTGCACAAAATTGGTTGCATTAGTATTTTTCTTTGTATGCTTCTTGCTATTTTTTTTGCCTGATTTTCATTATAAAGCCGGGGTTGCGCTTCTTCGTCTCTTTCTAGCTCATTTACATTTATTGTATCCAGAAAAAATTTGTAGCCCTTCATTTCATAAACGGGCACCTTATAAGCACGGGAGCCATCCTTTCTGTCTTTCTCTTCCCCCGTAAATGTGCAGGTCACTGTGAGTTTCTTGTCTATCATAATTCCTCCTGTCATTATTAATGATTTACACTAACATTGCATATCATTAATAATGATTTGTCAATCTAAGGTTCATGCAAATCGAAGTTATAACTGTAACTTATTGATAATACAGGAATATTGTTCAGCTTTTATCAAAGGGAAAAATGTTCTTTGCTCATCGGGGATCTGCAACTGCTGACGGATTTTGGGGCGGATGTATAAATTTTAAAGATTTAAAATTTTAGTAACAAAGCCCTTTCTTGCATAAAACGCTCTGCTGGTACTGCCATGCCCCGGCCCTTTTGTGCGAGGCTGAACAAGAATCCCCATTTTGCCGGTAAGGGCTTGAAATCCTTTATCTCTTATAGTTTCTCTCACAATATCATAATCATCTTTTACTTGTTGATAAACTGCAGGATTATCAAGGTCAAAAATGCTTACCCTCACAAGAAGCGAGGAGTTCTCTTCTTTTGATTCAAACATGCGGGCGCAAACAACTATCTTTCTCAGCTTTGTTAGAAGATGGCTTTCCTCAAAATCTTTTTGCAAAACATTAACAGGGTCGATCATGGTTATTGCCATAGTCTCTTTTACTACAATTGCGTCTGTTCGTAAGCGTTTTAAGGGGACTATCTTTAATTCCCATGAGCCAAAATTAGGGGATTGCGCTGAATTTAAGGGCAGACCTAAATATCGTTCGATAACATGTCCTGCCCATCCTTTATTAAGTTTTCCAGATTTCCAAACGGTAACATCATAGCGATCAGCAAGATTTCTCAAGTCATGCCCTTCAAGTTCTTTAAGCTTATTTATTGCCTCTCTTCTTTCCATAGTAATTATGCTATTACAACAGTTTTAGTTTCGTTTTTAATTTTAGTGCTTGCAAATAGTAAAACACCCTTTTTAAGAACTGCCTCGTTAAGTCTATTCCTTGAGACAGCAAGGTATTCATCCTCTAAATCAATCCCTACATACTTCCTATTAAGCAATACCGCAGTAACTCCTGTTGTCGAACTGCCGCAAAATGGGTCAAGCACCAAATCGCCTTCTTTTGTAGATGCAAGAATAATTCTTTTTAAAAGTTCCACGGGCTTCTGTGTCGGGTGTTTGCCAAATTTTTTTTCCTCGGCTTGCGGCGCTGACATCTCCCAGACATTACGCATTTGCTTGTCATTATTCGTTTTTTTCATCAACTTATAATCAAAGTAATGCTTGCTCTTCTCATTCTTAGCAGCCCATAGAACTATCTCTGTCGAATGAGTGAAATACCTGCATGAAAGATTTGGTGGGGCATTGCGTTTGTACCAGATGATGTCATTAAGAATCTTGTATCCAAGCTCCTGCATAGCAAAGCCGACCGAGTAAATGATATGTGTTGTTCCCGAAACCCATATTGTTCCATTCGGCTTTAGGACACGCTGGCAAGCCTTTAGCCATTCAAGAGTGAACTTATGGTTTTCCTCCACTCCTTTTGACTTATCCCACTTACCTTTATTTACAGAGACCATCTTTCCGGCATGGCATGTAATACCGCCGTTGGAAAGGAAATACGGCGGATCGGCAAAGATCATATCAACGCTGTTTTCCCTTCCCTGATTTAATATGTCAACGCAATTTCCTTTGAGAAGCCGTAAGAAGTGTTCGGGATCGTCATGATAAACACTAAAAGGTTTTTTGCCATTATTTCCATAAGAGGCTGTTTCTTCGGAAATATAGAATTCAACAGGAGAAGCAGAATAATTACATGTCTGAGTTGATCTCTTTTCTTTTTTGCTTGCAGATTTAATATTATTCTTTTTATTTCTGGTCATTTTAATATTCCACCTTCAGTATCAAGCACATTAAGCTCTACACTTCTGGGCAGTTTGTGATTTTTTATTTTTCCAAGCTCCTCTTCTGCTACGACCGCAATAGCATCGTGATTCTTGTTCTTGGCTGCGTTGAATAAATCCCTGTCTAATTTAAATCTTACTTTCAATGGTTCTTTTGTAGTGCCCTTTATCAAGTCCGCATAAGCAAGCATTTGAGAGGAATTATTACCGAATAAAAATCTTATAATATTTTTTTCAGTATCAACTAACGGGTGAGATACATTCACCTTAATAGGTTTATCAAGAGGGCGACCGTAAAATTCACATTCTTTATATGAGGAGGTCAGAAACATACCTCTCTTTTTATAAGCCGCTTTATCTACTGGTGGAGAATGCCACCATTTTCGTTTATTAAGTTGATCGGCAAAGGTTAATATCTCTTTCATGATTTCTCCATATGTATTCTATTGAAATTGTCAAAAATAATCTATCCTAAATGTTTCCTGATTTTAAAACCTGACAAATACTACGCCGTTCTTATCGGCGATACGAGAAGAAAAAAGTTTTACATCCCCCTCGCATACAAGGTAATGGAGCGCTTTTTAAAGGCCGGATTCGTTCTTAAAGAGGACATCATCAAGGTTCAGCACAATTGCAGGGCAACGGGCTTTTGGGTCAAGAAATCAAAGGAGTACAATTTTCTCCTCATTATGCATGAACATATTTTTGTTTTTTATAAGCCGTGAGAATCCTTGGAAACAAGGGCTGCGGTTTATCTGCAAAGGGGTTTAGGTGTATAATTCAATCATGAAAAAGAAGCCTTTAAAGCCGAACGGTAAAAATATAGAAATCGCCCTTGAACTGCTCGAACTTTCCATGATCCTCAAAAAATCCGTCCATAAAGCAATAAAGAAAAAATAATGTCTATAATCGAAGCCTTTATAAAAACCATCTCCTTTTTCGATGAACTGAAAGACGAAGGCATTATCGAAGACTACGCGCTTATAGGAGGGCTGGCGCTTTCGGCATGGGTCAGGCCGCGCACCATGGCGGAAAAATATTTCCTGCTCCCTAAACTTGAGTCTATCATTCAACTCAAAAAGCCGTAATCATCGGCATTGCCGGATTCGTTCTTAAAGAGGACATCATCAAGGTTCAGCACAACTGCCGCGCAACGGGCTTTTGGGTCAAGAAGTCAAAGGAGTACAATTTTCTCCTCATTATGCATGAACATATTTTTGTTTTTTACAAGCCGTGACGCGAAAAAAACCTTGACTTTTGGGGCTGTATAAGGTTACAACTATACCTGTATGAAAAGCCTAAAGCTATATGCAAGCGGTCGGCATTTTATTTTCTCGCTTCTCGTTTTCTTCTTATTATTTGCTGCTGCGCGGATTCCGGCGTACGCCGATGCAAACGCAAACAATAATGATGCATCTGCCGCTGCTCAGGAATTAAGGCATCAGAAGCAGGAAAATCCTGTAATCGGCATGTCGGATTTGCCTCAGGATAAGCTTGCTGCCGTTCAAAAAACCCCCGAAACATCCGAGGCCATGCCGGATACCGCGTCCGACAAGCCGGCCGTGGATAATGCCGATAAAACGGATGCCGCAGAAAAGCAAAATACAGATGCGCAGGTCGCCGTGAATCAGCCGGAAAGCAGTCAGTATAAAAATACGCCCTCACCCCTCGGCATTTCTTATAAATCCAACGAGACGGCCGTAAAGGCGATAGACAAGAATATAAACCTTTTCAAGGACAGGATAAGGGAAAGGTTTTCAATATGGCTCGAAAGGTCGGCGAAATATATAGAAATAATGAAGGATGTGCTTAAAGAAAAGAACCTGCCCGAGGAGTTGGTGTTCCTTCCGATAGTAGAGAGCGGATTTAACCTTAACGCCTATTCGAGGGCGCGGGCGGTCGGGCCTTGGCAGTTTATCGCCGGGACCGCAAAGAGATACGGCCTCGTAATCGACTGGTGGAGGGACGAGAGAAAAGACCCCATTAAATCGACCGGCGCGGCGGCGGATTATTTGAAGGATCTGCACGGTATGTTCGGTTCATGGAAACTTGCCCTCGCGGCTTACAATGCCGGCGAAGGAAGGATAATGAAGGCATTAAAGAAGACCGGAGCCGAAGATTACTGGGCGCTGCTTCACACCAAACAGATAAGGGCCGAGACAAAAGAATATGTGCCGAGATATATCGCCGCGACAATGATAGCGAATACTCCGGAGGAATACGGTTTTTATAATCTGGTATACCACGAGCCTCTCGAATACGATGAGGTAACTCTCAATTCCCCCGCGGACATCGAGGTCATAGCAAAATGCGCGGAAACCACCGTTGAAGAGATAAGGAACTTGAATCCGGAACTGAGGCGCTGGAGCACACCGCCGAATGTCCCGAACTACTCGGTCAGGATACCTGCCGGAACCACGGATTCCTTTGTTGCGAATCTCGAAGGCATTCCGGCGGAAGAACGGTTCAGCGTGGATATTTACACCGTAAAAAAGGGCGATACCATCAAGAAAATAGCCGGCAAGGCAGGGGTTCCGGTAGGCGCAATCATAGCCATGAACTCTCTGTCGGGCATCGAAAGTCTTGAGTCGGGAGAAAAGATAAAGATACCGCCTAAAGGCAAGTATCACGCTGATCTGGACGATAAAATGACCGCTAAAAAGGCGTCGTACAAGAAAACGGCGGCTAAAAAATCGAATAAAAAAGCGGCTAAAAAGACCTCCAAAAAAGGCGTAAAAGCAAAGAAAACAAAAACCAAAAAGGCTTAGGCTATTTTTCTCCCATCCTCGCTTTTGCTTCATTTATCAATGCAGATTTAGGAAATTTATTTATAAGCTCTTTGTATTTGCCTTCGGCTTCTTCCGTTTTACCGGACAATTCCAGTATCTTTCCGCTTTCCAGAAGAGCCATATCCTGAAGCGCGCTGTCCTTAACGCTGATTATATGTTTCAGGGCGTTAAGGGCATTGTCCGTATCGCCTTTTTTTACATATGCCGTCGCTGTTTTGTAATACGCTATGGAAGCGATACCCGAATCGGGAAACCGGTTTGTGAGATCTTTGAGGGTCTTTATAGCCTCGTCGTAATTGCCTAATTCGTAATGCGAGTTCGCAATATATAAAAGCACGGCAGGCCGTTTTTTGGCTTTATAGGATTCATTGAATTTTTCGAGCGCCTTTTTATATCTTTCGGCCGGAGTGAGAGCCTGCGCCTGATAGTCGCCGTAAAATAGCCTGTGGCCCTCGAGTTCAAGCTCCAGCGCCCTGCTCATAGACGCCTTTGTGTAAATGAATGCTCCCGAAACCGAGACGGTCAAAACGACAAAAATAATCGCCGCGTAAACCAGAGTGCGCTGCCGCTCCTTCAATCGCTTCCTTATATCCGTAACGGTTTCCCTGATATCTTCTTCTGTGCGGATCTTTTTTTCCGCGCGCTTTTTAATTATTTTAGGCATATATTACCTCCGGAGTGCTTTTTCTACGAGCTTTTCTGAATTCTGAAATACGACGCTTATCCTGTTGTCCGCGATACCGGCCGACAGAAGTATCCGGGCCGCGAAATCCTTTGTTATAAGATCAGACGGGGCGTGCGCGTCGGTGTTTACGGTTAAAGGGACGCCTATTTCAAATGCCTTCCTGGCTACATAACCGTTTGAAAGGCTATGGCCCTTCCGGGCCGTTATCTCAAGGGTGATGCCCTTTTCTTTTGCGAACATCAGGTCATCTTCCGATATCAATCCGGGATGTGCGAGAATGTCGGCGCCGGACTCAATGGCTGCCCTGTTGGTGCCTTCCATAACCGGCTCGACGATTGTCTCTCCGTGAATTACCACAATGCGGGCGCCGAGCCTCCGCGCCTCTTTTACAATATCGGGTATCAATGCCGGAGGCACATGAGTTATTTCAGCGCCGGGAATTATTTCCAAGGAAACGTAATTCTTCAATGCGCCGGCCGCTTTTACTATTCTGGGAATAATAAAATCGATGTTGGACTGGTCTATGTGGTCGGTTATGGCTATGGCTTTATATCCGAGTACAGAGGCCCTTCTCACAAGCTCTGCCGGGACAAGTTCTCCGTCGCTGAATATGCTGTGGGTATGAAGATCGATCATATTAAGATTTTAAGGATACAGAAAAAAGAGTTAAAAAGTAAAGGCGGCATTATTCGCCGAATACCCTCCCGAATATATAATCCACGTTTCTCAGATAATACTTGAGATCGAAAATTTCCTCGATTTCCCGATGTGAAAGATATTTTGTTATGCCTGCGTCTTTTTGCAGCAACTTTTTGAAACTCTCGCCTTCCCTCCAGCTTTCCATAGCGCTTTTTTGCACGAGCGCGTATGCGTCTTCGCGGCTTATTCCCTTTTCAGTGAGCGCGAGCATGACCCTCTGTGAATTGTGGAGGCCGTGGCTTTTTTCCATATTTGCCGCCATTCTATCGGGATACACGTGCATATCTTTCAGTATTCCCGCAAGCCTGTTCAGCATATAATCTACGAGTATCGCGCTGTCGGGAATTATCACCCTCTCCACGGACGAGTGCGAGATATCCCGCTCGTGCCATAAAGCTATATTTTCGAGGGCAGCCGACGCATTGGAACGCACAACACGAGCGAGGCCCGAAAGGTTTTCGGATCCTACGGGGTTCCTCTTATGGGGCATGGCGGATGAACCCTTCTGCCCGGCGCTGAAAGGCTCTTCGGCCTCGAGAACTTCGGTCCTCTGAAGATGCCTTATTTCTACGGCTGTTTTTTCGATACAAGCCGCTGTTAAGGCGAGGGCGGTCATGTATTCCGCGTGCCTGTCCCTTTGGACGACCTGTGTTGCGACCGGTTCGGCCGACAGCCCCAGCTTAACGCATACCTTCTCTTCGAGGTCGGTCGGTATGTTGGAGAACGTGCCTACCGCGCCCGAGAGTTTGCCTACGCTTATCGCCTCTCTTGCGGTCTCCATCCTCCTGAGGCTTCTCTTCGCGTCCTCGTACCATAAAGCGAACTTCAACCCGAAGGTCATGGGCTCGGCGTGGACGCCGTGGCTCCTGCCGATGCACGGCGTATCTTTGTATTTGAACGCCTGTGTCTTCAGAACCGCCATAAGTTCTTTTATGTCCTTTATTATTATGTCCGCCGCTTCTCTCATGAGCAGTGAAAGAGCCGTATCCACGACATCCGATGAAGTAAGCCCTTTATGTACAAAGCGCGATTCAGGGCCTATGAACTCGGCCACGGAAGTGAGAAACGCTATCACGTCATGCTTTACCGTTTTTTCGATCTCGTCTATTCTCTTAATGTCGAATTTCGCTTTTTCCTTTATTACCTTCAAGGCATCCTGAGGGATTTCACCCATTTCAGCCCATGCCTCGCATACGGCTGTCTCCACGTCGAGCCATTTCTGGAACCTGTTTTCAGGCTCCCAGAGCCTTCCCATTTCCGGCCTCGTATATCTCGGTATCATAATGCCTCCAGTTAAATCTTTATAAGCCGTTCTATCTTAATCGAATCCCCCGCAACTTTTCCAATCCCTAAAAGCCTTCCGTCGGGGTCTTTGAGACGAATTATTTCCTCTACGCTCCGGCTTAACTCTAAACTTAAAGGAATCGGATTGCCGTTTTTAACTCTCTTAAGTTCCTCTCCGTCTAATGTTATTTCCGGCAGATGGCTCAAGGCATCGTCCATTGAGAACATCGCGGAGGTTTTGCCCGGGAGTTCGCTTATTCGCGCGGAATTTTCGATAGTAAAATTTCCTATCCTCGTTCTTATAAGTCCTGTCATGTGCGCGCCTACACCGAGCGATTCTCCGATGTCGTTGCACAGCGAGCGCATATATGTCCCTTTTGAGCAGGAAACCTTTAATGTCACAAACGGCGGCTCGAATGCGGCTATTTCTGCAGCGTTGATCGTTACCTTTCTGGGCTTTCTCTCTACCTCTACGCCCGCCCTTGCTAATTTATAAAGCGGTTTACCTGAAAACTTTATTGCCGAATACATCGGCGGTATCTGCTCTATCTCGCCGGTAAATTTTTGAACTATCCCTTTAATGTCTTCCATCTGAAATCTCAAATTTGAAATCTCAAATTGTTTGATCACCCTGCCCTCCGAGTCGTATGTGTCGGTGCTTTCTCCGAGTTTCATCGTTACGATGTATTCTTTGTCGAGGCCGGAAAGAAAGGGCGCTATTTTTGTCGCCTCATTGGTGCATATTAAAAGCAGCCCGGTAGCGATGGGGTCGAGGGTTCCGGCGTGGCCTGCCTTCCTCACTTTGAACAGTTTTTTTACGGCGGTAACGGCATCGTGAGAAGTAATGCCGTGATCTTTATCGAGGCTTATGACTATGTTCATGATCCGCTAATTAGCTGTTGGAGGTTTTGTTTGGAAATGATATAACTTGATCGGCGGCTGTCCCAGTCCTTTCAGTTCGACAAAAAACATAAAGCTGTATTCGGCCGGGCGCGTGCTGTCTCCCGGGCTTCTTGCAAGCAATAAATTGAGTGCCCAGCATTGCTCCGAATAGATGGTACTGATTGAAGCATCTCTCAGCCCCGTCTTTGAATCATGCCAAAAATTTGCATTAACGGACATTTTTTTTGTTATTTCCGATGCAATTCCAAAATTAGTATAATATTTTCTCTCTGCATCCGAATATCTTTCGCCTAATGACAGCGTTGTTTTCTCCGTCACATTAACACTGAATGAAGAATTAATCGTCTCAGCCCTCCCTGTATTTGAGTTATATGACGTGTCAAAATTTAAACTGAACGGATTGACCGGTTCTGCTTTCCCGGTTTTCTCGTTATACGACGTGCCTAAAAAACCGCTCATGGACGCATTTATCGTAGTAGGAGAAATGAGCCCTGCATTGAAATTTAAAGGCTGTGCTATGCCTGCCGTAAGCGATAACCTCTCGAACGAAAGACTGTTGTGCAGGGCTAACTGCGCTGTAGAAGTCCTGTTAAAAAGTTCCGTGGAATCGAAAGTCGGCAGTGCGTATGTTTTAGGGATAAAAGTATAAGACAATGAAGGTTCTATAGTATGACTGAATGATTCGTATCTTTTCATAAACCTTGTCAACGCGTTTGCCCTGTATTCGAAGGTCTCCCTATGCGGGGATGATTTGTAAGACTGCGCGTTTTCGAGATTATATGCGGTCTCTCTTAGAGAAAGGGATTGGAATATAGGCACTGTCTCGCCAAAGGAATATGATACGGTCGGGTTGATATCCAGACGCTGCCCTTTAGGGTCCCTTTGGCGGTAAAAATTGGCTACACTCGAGTTCATGGTGAACATAAGCGGCCCTATGTTTGTAGGGTTGACCACATAGCCTAATTCCGGCAATTTTTTCGGCACGGCGGTATGTCCTTCTTGTAAATCTATCCACTGCTGGCCTAAGAGATAAAGACGCCCGTCCGGGAGAGGCGCTGAGATCTCTCCTGTGGACTGAAGGAACCGCTGGATTCTCGAGTCTCTTTTCTGTACGCCTTCCTTGGAAACAAAATCTTCGCGATAAAAACCTTCATGATTAACGTAATTTATGTCCACAAATCCGGTTACATCCCCGATTTTGTGCTCATGCGCGCCTTTAAATTCGTAAAAGTTTTTTTTCAGCTTCGTATCGTTCAGGTGGTATATATACCATCTTCCGCCGTTATCCGAATCGAGGTACCTGTATTCCACCCCTTTGCCTACTCCTCGCTTTGAATAATAATCGAGGTAACCGGTTGCGTCTTTATTGTCGTCTATCGCCCAGAAAAATGTCGGGCTGAATTGGAAACCCTTTTGGGAGCTGTTGCCTATGATCGGGAATAATAATCCGGTCGCGCGCTCCGTCTTTACGGGAGCCCAAAGATATGGAGAGTATAAGACAGGCGTACCTTTAACCCGATACGTAACATCGCTCGCGGTGAACTTTTTACCTACAATAATATCCACGTCAGAACCCTTAAAACACCAGTCAGGTTTTGAAGATTCGTCCGAATCGCATGTGGTAAAGGTTGCGACGGTCGCGTAATAATGGTCTTCCTTTATCTTCCGCATGTTTTCGCCGTTAAGCCAGTAGTTGCCTTTCTTGAAATAGATGAGGGCATTGTAAAGCTTACCCGTCTTGGAATCGAGATTCAGTTCGGCACGCTCTGTATTTATGAATGTATCGTCGTCTTCGTACTGCACATTTCCGAACAATTCCGTATCCGAGGTCTCTTTATAAAGAACGGCCCTATCGGCATTTATCACTACTCCGTCTTTTTCTATTCGCACATTGCCTGTTGCCGTATACTTATCTTCTTCCGGAAAATGCTCCATGTGGTCTGCGGTGATCGTGGTAGCCCAACTTGAGGCGGGCAATAGGCAATAGGCGATAGACAATATGATAAAGGCCGATAAGTATTTACCTATAGCCTGTCTCATACGGTTTCCCTCAAGCCGGCTAAGATAGGCCTTTCTCCGAGGCTCTCCATAGCTTCCCCGATCGTATAAAACGAACCGGTAATAAGAATAAGAGGCAAAGGGTGAAGGGCGAAGGGCAAAGGGCAAAATTTCTGATCATTAATCCCTGAGCCTTTAACCTTTAGCCTTGAGCCTATTTGTTTTGCCGTATCAATCGCTTCTTTAACCGAGTCCGCGATTGTTGAGTCGTATCCCATCTCCGACGCGTATCCTGCAAGAGTTTTAGGGGACGCCGCCCTTCCGTAGTTGGGAGCGGTAAATATTATCCCTGAAGCGAGCGGCAAGAGAGGTGAAAGAATGCCTTTTATATCTTTATCCGACATTACACCCATTATGAGTATAATCCTATAGTCGCTCAGATGTTTTTCTATAAAATCGGAGAGAACTGCGGCCGCATCCGGATTATGCGCTCCGTCGATCATGATCATCGGGTCGTCATTCACTATCTCAAGCCTTCCATGCCACTCTGTAGCGGTAAGGCCGTCCCTTATAAGTTCGGAATTTTTATTGTTCTTCAGAACAACGGTTGCCGCCTTTATCGCGAGGCATGCATTAAAAAGTTGATGTTCGCCGGCCAAAGGCAAAAACAAGTTTCCGAGTCCGGCCTGCGGCCACTTTGTGGAATTAGGCACTGGGGATTCGGAATCATAATAGTCGAAAATAATTCCATTAAGTTCCGATGATTTTAAAACTCCGCTAAAATTCCTGCCGTAAACAAAAAAAGGCGCAGATTGGTCTTTTGCGGCTGCCTCCAATACATCTTCCGCCTCTCTTTGCTGAAAGGCCGATACTGCCGGAATGCCGTTTTTTATAATGCCTGCCTTTTCTCGCGCGATATCTTTCAGCGTTTCGCCCAAAAATTCTTTATGGTCGCAACTTATACGCGTGACGACCGAGACCTCAGGCGTTATAACATTGGTGGCGTCGAGCCTGCCTCCCATGCCCGTTTCTATGACGGCCCAATCGACGCCGTTCCTCGAAAAATATAAAAACGCCATCGCGGTTACGAATTCAAAAAACGTAGGGATTATATCGCTGCCTTCCAGCTTCTCCCTTATCTCATCGGTAAGCCCGACAACTTCATATTCCGATATCTGTTCGTTATTTATCCTTATCCTTTCGGTAAAGCTGACGAGATGCGGAGACGTGAAGAGGCCGGTCTTAAAGCCGTGAGCCGTAAGTATGGACGCGGTCATAGCGGAGACCGAGCCTTTTCCGTTTGTGCCTGCAATATGTATGGATTGAAAATCCTTATGGGGATTCCCTATGCGCGACAATATCATACCGGTCTTATCGAGGCCGAGTTTGATCCCGTATTTCTGAAGGCCGTATAGATAATCTATTGCACCTGTATAGCTCATGATTCCTGCGATAACGGCATAAAATGTTGTATCAGTTTATAAACGGTATTTTTCAATTCCTTCCTCTCTACCACAATGTCTATCATCCCGTGTTCCAAAAGGAACTCAGCCCTCTGAAAATTTTCGGGCAGTTGCTGCTTTATGGTCTGCTCGATAACCCTCGGGCCCGCGAAACCTATGAGGCTTTTAGGTTCCGCTATGATAATGTCGCCGAGCATGGCAAAGCTTGCCGTCACTCCACCGAATGTGGGGTCGGCAAGCACGGCGATATATAAAATACCCGCCTCCTTAAGCTTTGCTATGGCCGAAGAAGCCTTTGCCATCTGCATGAGAGAGAACATCCCCTCCTGCATGCGTGCTCCGCCGGACGATGAAACTATTATTAACGGAACTCTGTTCTCCAACGCCCTTTCCGCCGCGCACGTTATTTTCTCTCCAACCGCAGAGCCCATGCTGCCGCCCATGAATGAGAAGTCCATTATGGCAAGGGCGACAAGCCGTTCATTTATGGTCGCATCTCCGTATATCGCGGCCTCCGATATACCTGTTCTCTTTTTGTTCTCTTTAAGCCTTTCCATGTAAGGCATAGTGTCTTCAAAGTTCAAAGGATCGGTTGTCGAAAGCTCCGCGTCGGTCTCTACGAAACTCCCTTCGTCGGCTATGAAGTTGATGCGCTCCGCAGCGCTGATCCTGAAGTGATAATTACACTTCGGGCATACCTGGAGGTTTTTCTCGATCTCTTTTTTGTAAATGATCTCCTTGCAGTTGTCGCATTTTATCCACAACCCTTCCGGTATCTTTACCCTTTTCTCGGCCTTTACTTCCCTTGTCTTTTTAAACCATGCCATAAAACTAACCGTTTAAACCGTTTGAACTGCTCAAACCGTTTAAATCGCCTCCCGCAGTTTTTTTATAAATTCCTTTGCGCCCGCCGGATGCTCGTAAAATTTCTTGACTATCGCGCTCCCGACTATAACGCCGTCCGCAAGCCGCGCGATCATGGCGGCGTCTTCCGGCGTCGATACGCCGAAGCCGACAGCCACAGGCATATCCGCCGATTTCTTCACCGCGGAGATATGTTTTTTAAACCTCTCATCCAGGGCGAGCCTTGAGCCGGTGATTCCCGTTATCGATACATAATATACAAAACCGCTGCATGCGGTTACTATCTTTTCTACTCTTTCCTTGGTAGATGTCGGGGCTATTAAAAATACGGTGCTGATGTTCGCGGCGCGCGACAATTTAATAAAACTCTCCGCCTCTTCCGGCGGCAGGTCCGGAATTATCGCCCCGTCGACACCGGCATCAACGGCATCTTTGATGAATGCCGCTTCTCCGTATTTGAACACGGAATTATAATATGCCATCAAAACAATGGGCGTCCGGCTATGATTCCTTATCCTCTTCACAAAGGGGATTATCTTTTTTAATGTAACTCCTGCCTTAAGCGCCCTCTCCGCAGCCCTCTGTATCGTGGGCCCATCCGCGAGCGGATCGGAAAAAGGCACGCCGAGTTCTATAATATCGGCCCCGCACTCCTCCAGAACCATGACGTGCTCTCCGGTCTTTTCAAGATCCGGATCCCCCGCCATGATATACGGTATGAATGCCTTTTTGTTTTCGGCCTTCAGCCTTTTAAATGTATCTTCTATCCTGTTCATGCTGTTCGATCGGACGGCTTCCGTTATACCGTTATATCCTTTATCCTCGCCACATGCTGGACGTCCTTGTCGCCGCGTCCGGAAAGGTTGATGACTATGATTTTGTTTTTAGAGAGTTTCGGCGCAAGCTTTACGACCTCTGCCACGGCATGGGCCGATTCGAGGGCCGGAATTATTCCCTCTATTTTAGACAAAAGCTCAAACGCCTCTAATGCCTCCGTATCCGTAGCATAGGTATAATAAACGCGCTTAATGCCTTTTAAATACGGATGCTCCGGTCCTATCGACGCGTAATCGAGCCCGGCGGATACGGAATGAGTGCCGAGGACGTTTCCGTCTTCGTCCTGAAGCAGGTAACTTTTGCAACCCTGAAAGACCCCGAGAGAGCCTCCTGCAAAGCGCGCCGCATGCTCTCCCGTTCCTATTCCTTTGCCTCCCGCCTCTACCCCTATCATTTTCACGTCGTCGTCGAGGAATTCATTAAACAACCCCATCGCGTTGCTGCCGCCGCCGACACATGCAATGAGATAATCCGGCAATCCGCCCTCTGTCTTGAACATCTGCCTTTTTGTTTCTTTGCCTATTACGGACTGGAAATCCCTTACCATCATCGGAAAAGGATGCGGGCCGAATACCGTCCCCATCACATAATGGGTAGTCCTTACATTGGTCGTCCAATCCCTCAGGGCCTCGTTTATCGCGTCCTTTAACGTCCTTGAGCCTATATTCACCTCATTGACATCCGCTCCCAGCAGCTTCATCCTGAACACGTTCAATGCCTGCCTCTTCGTGTCTTCGGAGCCCATGTATATCTCGCATTCAAGGCCGACAAGGGCCGCACCCGTTGCCGTCGCCACGCCGTGCTGTCCCGCCCCTGTCTCCGCGATCAATCTCTTTTTACCCATTTTTTTCGCAAGGAGCGCCTGTCCCAGCGCGTTGTTTATTTTGTGCGCGCCGGTATGAGCAAGGTCTTCGCGCTTGAGGTATATCTTTGCCCCTCCAAGGTGTTTTGTTAGCCTCTTTGCGAAATAAAGGGGGGTAGGTCTTCCAATGTATGTCGCCTGCAGATGCTTCAATTCATTTTGAAAGGACTTATCTTTTTTAGCCCCTGCGTATGCGGCTTCAAGTTCCTGAAGGGCGGGAATAAGGGTTTCGGGGACGAACCGCCCGCCGTACTGTCCGAAATATCCTTTTTTATCAGGCAATTTTTTGATAACGGCAATCCTCCGGATAATATTTCTGAATCCGGTATTATATCACACCCATAATCCGTAATGACACAAAGCGCAAATCCGTTTCAACGCCTTTATATCTGTGATATAATTCTTAATATGACCCGGGTTAAGATATGCGGCATAACGAATATGGAAGACGCGCTGTCTGCCGTGGATTACGGCGCGGACGCCCTCGGTTTTGTATTCTTTGAAAAAAGCCCTCGTTATATAACGCCCGATAAGGCAAGGGAGATAATTTCCCGCATGCCCCCGTTCGTTACGACCGTCGGGGTATTTGTGAACGAGGAAGTCGCAAGGATTAATGAAATTATGGGCATTGCAGGCATAGATATCCTTCAGCTTCACGGCGACGAAAAGCCCGATGCCTGCAATATCTGCCATAGGGTTATAAAGGCGTTCAGGGTGAAGAACTTTACCGATTTAAAGCCGCTCGAAAACTACAGATGCTCCGCGTTCCTTCTCGATACCTATTCCCCGGAGTCGTTCGGCGGCACGGGCCAGATATTCAACTGGGACATAGCCGTGGAGGCAAAAAGGTTCGGCCGTATTGTGCTTTCAGGCGGGCTTAATCCGGACAACATCGAAAAGGCCGTGACGTATGTCAGGCCTTATGCCGTAGATGTAAGCAGCGGGATAGAGGAAAACAAGGGGAAAAAAGATTTAAAAAAGATGAAGGCATTTATAGAAAAAGCCAAAAAGACCGTTGCTACCGTTTCGATGCCGCCCGGATAATCGTTTTCACGTTCCCCCGCGGGTTGAAATCTCCTATCACTTCGAGGGATCTCGGTCTTAAAACCTTCTCCAAATCCGTGAATATTTTATTCGTTATCTCCTCGTGCGAAATGTGCGCGTCCCTGAAAGAATTGAGATAGAGCTTTAACGATTTCAATTCCACGATTTTTTTGTCGGGAACATAATTGATTTTTATCGTCGCGAAATCCGGATAGCCGGATCTCGGACAGAGGCAGGTGAATTCGGGAAAGGAGATGTTGATTTCATAATCCCTCTCCGGATTGGAATTATCCCATATTTCGAGCTTTATTTTTTTTATCGCTTTTTCACCGTAACGCATTAAAATCTCCTTTGCGATGTATTTTTATTGTTGCTTTGAACCGGTCTTGTAATTAGAGTATAAGCAAATAATAACATATCCGACAAGGAGGCAAGGGGAAGGCATATCGGCGCAGGCAGTCCGACTTTTAAAGGGGTGCGTGATTTACAAAATATTTTTGTGCGGTTGAAAATCATGAACTAATATATCGGTTGCATTAAACACATTATCTACGGATATGTTCTGCACATCGTTTTCATCCGTGACTGCTATATATTTTGTATTCCACGGATGCCATGTCCTGACTTTTTTCTCTATCATCAAGGCTACAATGGACTTTTTTAGAGCTGCGGCTATATGAAGAGATCCCGTATCTAATGTTATTACAATATCGGATAACGAGATCGCAGTAACAAGGGAACTGATCGTTAAGGTAGGGCAAGGCATTATAGAGTTTTTAAAATGGTCGTTAATGCGGGCAGCGGCGCCATCGTCTCCGGAGAAACCGGGATTATTTCCCAGAGTAGGCGCCCATAGAAACATTACATCGGCATTTTGCACGGCAAGGATTTTTTCAATAAGCCGAATAAATTTATTTATCGGCCAGCGGTTTTTTGTGAGTCGCGCGCTTATTGCCACAGCAATAAGCGGTCTCCCTTTATCCCTTTTGATGAGACCCGACATTTGCGGCGAGGGCGGATCCGGGATCAATACTAAATCACCCGGCTGATCATAGGCAACCAAAAATTTTATGAGATCAAATGTTCTCTGAACCTCATGCATGCCGTCATCAGGTTGTATCAGGGCATTCGTATAGAAAAAACTTTTCATTCCGCTTTTCATATATCCAAAGCTATATTTTGCCCCCGTAAAAAAAGCAAACCGTTCTGTTGTCGGCGAATACAGCCCGCATCCGACAGCGACATCATAATGTTCCTTGCGTATTTTCCGAAAAATCTGAAAATTATGAAGCCACACGGAAATTTTATTTTTCTCGGGGACATGGCCTGTCTTTTGATAAATATAAACCTCATCGATATCCGGGTTGTTTTTAACGGCATCGGCATTATAAGTGTTAACTAAAACACCGATCTTTGCATCGGGAAGCTTTTTTCTTACCGCGCGGATTGCGGGTGTGGTGCAGACAAGATCGCCGACATTGTCGCGGCGAATAAAAATAATTTTTGAGATCAAGTTTGCAGCTACCTTTTTCATCTGATGTCAAGGTTCAAAAGATACATTAGCATTTCAATCAAGCAGTTTGTTCTTAGCTTTAAATACAAAATTTTTTAAAGAAAAGTTTTTTCTTATTTCAAAATCAAACCATTCGGATAAATAATCAAGTGTCCTCCATATCTCATTTGTTTCAAGATTTTCACTGTGCAATTCCCCCACAATCCATTTGGTTTTTGCTAAAACATTTTTATCCATCGCGGCAAGAATATCAAATTCAGCGCCTTCCGCATCAATTTTAAGAATATCAATTTCATCAATACTATTTTCTTTAAATGTGTTATTTGCAGCTTTTACATGTCCTATCTCTGAAGGAAAATCATTGGAAAAATTACTAAATGCAGAGAAAGAACCTTGGTTTTTTCCATCACGGGATGTCATTGCAAATTTAATCTCTCCATCTTCGGATGCAAGCCCGAACTCGTGCAGGACGCAATTGTCTATTCCTTGAATATTCTTTTTTAAAACTTCGAGATTTGATTTTATCGGCTCAAAAAGGTGAATTTGAGCGCTCGGAAAATGAAAATGAAAAAAACGGGCGGCAATTCCAATATTCGCGCCTACATCCAGAATAATTTTAGGCTTTTCCGTTATGGGCAGCCAATACTCACACTTTCCAGCCGGCTTTAACAAAATATCATATATAAGATAAACATCGCTTGTTCCCCTTCTAAAATAGACCGGCTTGCCGTCTCCGGAACGCCATGTCATTGCTTTCAACTCTGGAGAAATGTCCAGTCTATTCTTTGCATCTAGATATTCACATGCAAAGTTGATCGAGCCCGATCGGAAAAAAACCTTAAAAAATCTTTTTGAAAAGAAATTCATGCCTTATAAGTTAATTTATATTTTATTATTTTCAAGTGCATTTTTTAGCCATTAAAGGTTTCATTGCCGTTTCAATAATTTCTGTACTTTTTTTTATTATAACATCCGGCGTTATCTTTTTCATGCAGTCATGATCGTCGCAGCTTTCCTTTTTGCATAGCGTCTGACATCAGGCATTGCAATCTCTAAATAGTCGAAATCAGTCCTGCACGGAACATTTGAGCGCTTTATTTTTAGCCTTAAATACCAAGTTCTGCTGGGAGAAATTTTTTCTTATTTCAAAATCAAACCATTCGGATAAATAATCTATTATTTTCCATATCTCATTTGTTTCAAGATTTTTACTGTGCAACTCCCCCACAATCCATTTGGTTTTTGCTAAGAGATGTTTATCAAACGAAGTAAGAATATCAAATTCAGCGCCTTCCGTATCGATTTTCAGAATATCGATCTCATTGATGTTATTTTCTTTCAATGTTCTATTAACCGCCTTTACACTGCCCATTTCCGATTGAAGTTGATTGGAAGAATTGCCGAATGCGGAGAATGAACCGTAATTTTTCTCCTCGGTTGTCATTGCAAATTTAATCTCTCCATCCTCGGATGCAAGCCCGAACTCGTGCAGGACGCAATTGTCTATTCCTTGAATATTCTTTTTTAAAACTTCGAGATTTGATTTTATCGGCTCAAAAAGGTGAATTTGAGCGCTCGGAAAATGAAAATGAAAAAAACGGGCGGCAATTCCAATATTCGCGCCTATATCCAGAATAATTTTAGGCTTTTCCGTTATGGGCAGCCAATACTCGGATTTTTTCGGCGGCATCAGCAGAATATCGTATATGGGATGAGTGTCCCATGTTCCCCTTCTAAAATAGACCGGCTTGCCGTCTCCGGAACGCCATGTCACTGTTTTAAGCGCCGGCGGGATGTCTAATTTATATTTTTTTAAATAAAGATCCGCAAGTGCAAGGCTGAGCGAGCCGGAGCGCAGAAAAATCTTAAAAGATCTCTTTGAAAAAAGCCGCATGATTTTATTTGTCCCCTTTATTTTTGGATTTGAACGCTATCAGAGATTTCATTGCCGTTTCAATAATTTCTGCACTTTTTTTATTATAACATCCGGCGTTATCTTTTTCATGCACTCATGATCGTCGCAGCTTTCCTTTTTGCAGCGCCCGACATCCGGCATTGCAATCCCGAAATAGTCGGAATCTGTCCTGCACGGAACATCCGCAGAAAGCCGTATGTCCTTATCGTCGGCACCTCCACCCAGCCTGAAATCCTCAGGCCCGAAAATAGTAATCGTAGGTGTTTTTACGGCCCTTGCAATATGCAAAACTCCGCTGTCATTGCCTATCGCGATATCGGCAACAGCGCATACGGCAGCAAGCTGTTTTAAAGCGGTCTTCCCCGCAAGATTAAGGATATTTTTATTATCAAGACCGTCCAATATTTTATTTATGAGCGAAACTTCGCTGCTGTCGCCGCTGATGATTATAAAAGCGTCAAATTGTTCGATCAGTCCTTCGATCAGTTCCCGATAATAAGGCCACTCTTTTGTCGACTTGCGGGTTCCGGGGTGAATAATAATCTTTAGACCTTCTGCCTTAGGCAATAGATCGGCAACGGAGGCAATATCTTCAGCCTGCGGATGCATTTCAGGTTTGTCGTCCGCTCCGGAAATGCCTATCGGCTCCAAAAGCTTTAAGAACATTGCAGTAATGCCCTTAAACTCGCCGTTCCACTCCACGGGGTCCGTTAAAAAAAATCCGTCCCTGTATTTATGTCTTTGGAGATACCCTATCCTCCTCGGTATGCACGCTGCATAAACAATGCCGTTCAGCTTGCCTTCGCATAAATTGATACACACATCATACCGCTCTTTCACAAGACTTTTTATAAGCTTCAGATTGGATGCGCTTTTACCGTAATACGGTATTACTTTATCCACATAAGGATTATCTTCCAATATTTCTGCGAAACTCGACCTAACCGTTACCGAGACCTCCGAGTCAGGATATCTATTTTTAATCGCTTTAAAAACAGGCAGGCTCATAATCACATCGCCGAGCCTCAGAGTATCTACAATTAAAAATTTCTTAGCCGTATTTTTTCTTTGCTTGCGGAATAGCGCTAAGACTATATAAAAAAATAATACCGCCTTATTTGCAAGTTTCTTCATTACTCGTGTATGCTCAGCGCCGTTATTACATCATCCGGAGTTATGGAATTCACATTGCCGTCCTTGGATTTTAAAACAATATGCCCTTCTCCATAAGGTCCGTAAATGATGGGATTCGTTTGTCCGAACAATGCGATCACCTTTGCGCCTGCTGCAGCCCCTATATGGACGGCTCCTCCGTCTCCCGCAACAAGGAAATTTGAAACAGAGGCAACTGCCGCAAAATCCATAAGGCCTGCCGTATCGTAAAAAAATCCCTTTCCATTCAGCTGATCGCAAATTCTGACGGCTTTTCCTTTATCGGCCGGAATACTTGTTATTATGAAATTGTAGCCGTATTTTTGGGAAATAATCCTGCCGAGTTTTATAAAATTCTCCGGATACCATGTGGAACTTTCCCTGTTGTTGCTTATGTTGAAGACGGCTATTCTTTTTTTAGGGGTCATTTTATGTGCCGTTAAAAAAACATATGCTTTGTCTGCTGCTGCTGCCGGAACCGAAATTGATGCGTCTCTTATGAAATCACTGATGCCGATAGCCGTTAAGAGGTTCAGGCACGCTTCAACCTGATGGACGGAAGGCAAATCAATGGGGTTTGCCGGAAGGTTATAGCATAGATTCCATAAGCGCTTTTGGGGAGATCTGTATCCTATCCGAATACCGGCGCCGCTGATACATGCGGCGGCAGATAGAAAACTCGAAAAGCCGCCCTTTACCGCTATAGCGATATCGAACTTTTTTATTCCATGAGCTTTTTTATAATTCTTAATCAACTTCCGGCATTCGACATATTTATTTCTAAACATATTATCCGTTTTTCTGTACACAAAAAAACCGTCGATCTGCGGTATATTGCCCGATATCTCTTCGGAGGCATCTTCCGCAAAAAGCGTAATTGCCGCATCCTTAAAATGCCGCCTTAGAGTCTTAAGCAGCGGGATAGTGCATATCATATCTCCTGCCTTATTGAACCTTATTACAAGTATATTTTTCATGTCGGTTTTATGCATTATTGAGCGCCCGCGAAATAACTTTCTTCACCTTCTCCGGCTTGATACTATCCATACATTCCAGAAAGGCTATACCGTCACACACACCTTTCTTACAAGGCATGCACCGCAGTGTTTCCTTTACCGTTATATGCCCTTCGCTTCCCCACGGCCTCCACCGAGCTTCATCGGTAGGACCGAAAAGGGCTATTACAGGCGTTCCCACCGCAGCGGCTATATGCATAGGAGCCGTATCTATCCCGAAAAAAAGATCCGATGCCCCGGATATTGCTCCAAGCTGCTTGATTGAAGTTTTGCCGCACAGATCTATTAACCGTGAACTGAGAGGGGCCTTTGATAAAATTCTCTTTGCCTTTTCCTTCTCTTTTTCATCGGGCGAAGATGTAACGATTACATTTATGCCTTCTTCAATCAGCCAACCGATTATCTCAGCCATATACTCGTCTTTCCAGCACTTGAAGAGCCACCGCGAGGTCGGATGTATATGAACGACCTTATCGTCACTCTTTATCGAATTTGTTTCAAAGATGCTTCTTGCAAAGGATTTTGCTTCATCCGGAATATGAAAGTCCACGACAAGATTATCCGTGCTTATGCCGAATTGCTTTATAAGATCGAGGTTCTGCAAAACCATATGCTGTTTTTCGTTCTTTTCTCCGATATGCGTGTAGATATACCTCTTGCCTACGAATCCCTGCCCAAGAGGATCATAAGCAATCCTGTACCGGGCTTGCGATGCTAATGATATTACCGCAGCCCTGTCTCCGCTCGTAAGGTCGATTGTCATATCAAAATGTTTTTTTCTCAACATCAATAAAAAGGCCGATTCTCTTTTGACCCTGCCGATAATGTTTTCTCCCTTTATATTCCTGTCAAACACGATTACTTCATTAATCAGCGGATTCCCCGTCAGCGTCTCTTCCGTTCCTGAATTGACAAGGGCTGCGATATGCGCTTTTGGGAAATTCTCTCTCAGCGCCCTGAATACGGGAACGGAGAGAAGCACGTCGCCTATATGTCGGAGCTTGATAACGAGAATTTTATTTACATCTATAAATTTATGCATTATCTAAGATATTGCCGTACAGTTTCTCTATTTTATCGAGCATATTTTCAAAAGAATGATTTTGCTCAACGAGTCTTCTGCCGTCTTTCCCAAGCCTTACTCTCAAATCCGGGTCTCCATGAAGTTCTATGACCTTCTCTGCAATATGTTTAGGATCGCGCGGCCTCATGAGCAATCCTGTCTCGCCGTCTCTCACGACCTCGCTTATCGCCCCGACATCGGATGCGACCACAGCCCGCTCCATGGCAAGCGCCTGAAGCACGGACTGAGGCACTCCTTCGTGCGCATATGAAGGGTGCGCTATCACATCCAGAGATGCCAGTATTTCAGCCACATCCTCTCTATGCCCGAGCATAAAAACCTTTTCATTCAGCGCCATATCCGAGATCATTCTTTTTATATTTTCATGCTGAGGGCCGGCTCCGACTATATAAAAGACGGCCTCCGGTATCCGACTCAATATCTCAGGAACCGCCTCAATAAAATATCCGTGCCCTTTCCAGCTTCTCAGGACTCCGACCATTCCCACGGCAAAGCCGTCCGCATTAAATGCAGGCTTTACCGATGCAGGATTGAATCTCTCAATATCTATTCCTGTAGGAACCGAAAATATCTTTGAACCGTCAAAACCGTTGTACTTTATCATCCTCTGCCTTATTTCTTCGCCCGTGGTCATTACCGCATCAGGCAGCATGTCATATATCAGGCGGCTCAAAAATGATTTGCCGATAGGCGTTGAAAGATGCCTTGTCCGGATTATTTTCGGTTTCGTCTTTGTTGCGAAGTAATGCATTCGCAAAAGCTTGACGGCAATACTTGCAACCCAGCTGTCCGAAGAGCTGTGGGTATTGACTATATCCGGCCTCTCCCTGTCGATAAGAGACTTCATTTTTAATACCGAAATCGGATTTTTCTTCCGGAACTTAGCGGCAAGTGTTTTAACGCCCGCATCCTGAGCCCTCTTAAAAATCAGACTTTCTTCGGGAGCGGCAATAATTATCCTGTGACCTCTGCCTATCATTCCGATTGATTCTTGAAGTATCCTGATTTCCTGCCCTCCCCAGCCGAGAGAGGCTTCCGTATGGAGAATAAGAGCCATTTTTTATTTTAACTTAAAAAGGAGTTCTATTACCTCTACAAACTCCTTTACTGCCCGCTCGATAGGGAATGCCTCAGCCTTTTCCCGCGCATTTTCACCCATTGCCCTGAGGTTATCCAACGAACGATTTATCTTATCGGACAATTCCTGCCCGTTAAATAAGCCCTGCGTAACAAAGCCCTCATGTCCGTCTTCTATAAGTTCAGCCGCTCCATTGTTCTTTGTGGTTATGACAGGCAGTCCCGAAGCCATAGCCTCCAGCACAGCATTGCTGAAAGGGTCGTAAAGCGTCGGCAGCACGAAAAGATCGGCTGCCGCATAGAATTTTTCTATGCCTTTTTGAGTCCCTAAAAAAACAATCTTATCGGAAATACCGTGTCTGAAGGCAGCAGCCCTATATTTCTTTATATCGCCTTTGCCGACAACCAGTACCATTATGTCATCCCGTTTTATCAAAGATACGGCGTCTATAAGCGTTTGCAATCCTTTTCTTTCGAACCCGGAACCGACGAACAACAACACCTTGATGTCTCCGGATATGTTTAAACTATCCCTTATATCTTTACGCCGGTTATCTTTATTTTCAGGGTTAAACCGCCTTAAATCGACCCCGTTGTAAATTATATTTATCCTCTCTTCCGGAACCGCATAATGCCTTATGATCTGCTCCTTTACCATCTTCGAGTTTGCGATTATGAGTTTCGTGTCATGAAAAAGTTTCTTTTCCATATTAAGCAGTGAAATATGAAGCGGATTTATCTTGAAAGAGAGCCTCTTATAAAAAGGCGCGGTTTTTGCCCTTATATCGAGCCATTCCGCATGGCATCCCTCCCCTGCCCTGTAAATATCCTGACATGTTGTCCTCTCGAAACTTATAACGCAATCGAATTTGACCTTGGATCTGAGGGTTTGAAGTTTAGAATTTACATTAATATTAAACGTTAGGTTGCTCAGGAAAGAACTTAGAGGCAGGAGATTTACCTTATGAAAAATTATTCCGTCTTCTTCAGTCCATGTATTCGCGAATACATGTATTTCATGTCCTTCTTTTTTCAAATGGTTTATAAGAGTCTGGAGATACCTCTCTGCGCCGCCGTGAATAGAGAACCTCTTTTTTATGAAAGCAAGCCTCAAGCCTTTTTCTCCCACGCCTTCGCATACTTGAGGAACGCGTAGAAACTATAAAGCACGGCCAGCATAAAGCCGTGAATTCCGTCCCTGAATCCCTGCTTTATGAAAAACATCTTTAGAAATGTGAAAATCGGGCTTAATGCCGTTTTAGCGATTAGGGAGATTGGAGACATCAGTGGATTTTTAAGGAGTATCTCCTCAGCGGCAAGGGTCGAGTAATTTTCCATCTTTTTAAGATAGTCCGAGATTGTCCTGTAAGTATAATGCTCCATCGGGCACTTCAGATAGCCTGCCGCTCCGTCAACCAGTACCTTCTCATGCACGGCCCTGTCCTGAAGCCGCGCGGCGTCTTTCTTAAAAAGCCGCACCGAATAATCGGGCCACCATCCGCTGTGCCTTATCCATTTCCCCAAAAAGAAATTTTTCCTCGGAACGAAAAAACCGCTGAAAGAAGAGGTAAGAGTTATTTTCTCTGTGATTTCCTTTTCCAATTCAGGAGTGAGGCGCTCGTCTGCATCGAGGATAAATACCCATTTATTCTCGGCGTAATCAACCGCCGTCTGCTTCTGTTTTGCATAACCCTGCCATTCATGCGTATAAACCCTGCAATTATATTGTCTGCATATCTCGACAGTCCTGTCGGTGCTGAACGAATCGACAACAACAATATCGTCAAAACCGGAAACGCTTTTCAGGGCGTCTTCAATGTTTAATTCCTCGTTTTTGGTAATTATGGCGACAGAAACGGGTATCATTGATTTGAAATTTCAAATTTCAAATTTGAAATTCTCAGGTCAGCCCCCTATCTTCGACATGGGCTTCAGATGATCAAAGGACTTTTCATGGTTTATGGAATGGCCTTCAGGCTTTATCTCTACGGCAAGCCTCAAAAGACGCTCAACCTCTTCATCGGATGCCCCGTTTCTCAGCGCGGATTTCAAATCGATCTCAGTCTCTGAAAAAAGACACGGGCGGAGCTTGCCGTCGGATGTGAGCCTGAGACGGTTGCATGTATTACAGAAATGGTGGGTGATAGGGCTGATAAAGCCGATACATCCAGGCGCGTTTTCAAAGCCGTAATAACGGGCAGGCCCTGAACGCCTTACCTTTAAAGGCATAAGCGGAGCAATCGTAGAAACCCTCTGCCGGAGTTCTTCGGATGAAATATATTTCTCGCGGCTCCATATCTCCCGCGAGCCGATAGGCATAAATTCTATAAAACGGATATGATAGGCCGTTTTCATCGTTATCTTCGCAAATTCCTCTACCTCGTCGTCGTTAAAGCCCCTTATGGGAACCATATTTATCTTTATCGGCGTCAACCCGGCAGCTTCCGCCTCCTGAATCCCCTCAAATACCTTTCTAATGTCGCCGCCTCTCGTTATTTCGGAATAGCGCTCCGGACGGAGGGAATCAAGGCTTATATTCACCCTCTTAAGCCCCGCATCCACGAGCTGCCGTACGTATTGTTTCAGCAGAAGCCCGTTTGTCGTTATGCTTATATCCTCGATGCCGTCAATGTCGTTTATTTCCTTAATAAGGTACCTGAGGTTTTTCCTTATAAGGGGCTCGCCTCCGGTAATGCGCACCTTTCTTACTCCGAGCTTTACGCCTGTTTTTACAATCCTTACTATTTCCTCGTAGGATAGGATATTTCTAAAATCAATCGGCTTTATTCCGTCCGACGGCATGCAATATACGCAGCGGAGGTTGCACCTGTCGGTTATGGATATGCGCATGTAATCGATAACGCGTTCGTATTTATCTTTTATCAGGCTCATTTCTTCTTTTTCTTGGCTGTCTTGGACGCGCTACCGGCGTTGTTTTTAGAGAGCATCTCTCCGATCTTCTTTTCCGCAAGCTCGGCTTCGCGCGAATTCGGGTATTTCTCCATCACCTTCTCCAGCAGCACCTTTCCCGTCTTCTTGTCGCCCATCTCTATAAAAGACAATGCCTGCTTAAACATCGCGCCTTTTGCCTTTTCGTGCTTGGGATATTTTTTCAGGAACGACTCGTAAGAAAGTATGGCGTCCTCATACCTTTTATCGGCATGGTCGGCTTCCCCAGCCCAGAAATACGCGTTAGGCAGAAGTTCGTGTTTTGGAAAATCCTTCGTGAATTTCTCGAACTTCCGGCGGGCGTCCGCATACTTTTTCTCTTTGAAATCTATGTGCGCCTCATCGTAAAGCTTCTTGGGAGCGTTGATATCGTCGGCTTTTGCTTCCTTTGTTTCAGGCGGCTCCGTTTCTTTCCGGTTTTCCTGCGAGGCCGGCGTTTCCTTCTTCTCGGAGCCTGCCTTAATTTCCTTGAGTTCGTTTTCGAGTTTCGCTATTTTCGCCTGCTGGAGTTCCCTTTCGGAAAGCATGTCTTTTATGGTCTTATCCATGAAATACTTGTTTTCATCGAAACGGCCCTTCAGCGACTGCACTTCCTTTGAAATATCCGATGCCTGCGTTACGAGGGAAGACTGGCTTTCCTTCATGGCGCTTAGCGAATATTCCTTTAACGAGGTTATATCTTTAGATATGTCCGAAAGACTGCCTTTAATCTCGGATGTGTCCTTCTTTTGAGCGGCTAATTCCCTCTGAAGGCGAAATACATCGCCTTTCATTTGATCCATGTCTTCGGTAGTCACGCAGCCTGCAAGAAACAGAACCGTAGAGCAGCAGAGCGACAGGGCAGCGGCGACTTTATTTCTTCCGTTCTTCCGCTCCGGGCTGTTCATTACTTATTCTCCTCGACCAGAACGAAATGCGCCCTCCTGTTTTTGCCCCAGCATTCTTCGGCCTGTTCGGAGCAAACCGGTTTTTCCTCTCCGTAGCTGATCGTCTCTATCTTGCCTGACGGTATTCCGAGAGATGCCATGTATTGTTTCGCGGAATTCGCCCTTCTGTCGCCGAGCCCGAGGTTGTATTCATTTGTGCCTCTCTCGTCGCAGTGCCCTTCAATAATGACCTTTATTTTCCTGTTCTTGGCGAGCATGTCCGCAACTTCCTTCATTACAGGCTTTGCGTCATCTCGCATATCGTATTTGTCGTAGTCGAAATAAATATCCTTGATCTTCGTTTGGAGTTCCTTTATTGTCGTCTCGATATCCGAAGGCTGAGCTTTCGATAACTGCTTTTCGGTTATGGATTCCCTGGGAGGTTCTTTTGAGACTCCTGTATCGACTCCTGCCTTCTTGTCTCCCGCCTTTTCTTCCGTCTGCTCGGTTGCGGGCTGCTCAGGCGGCAATATCCTTTTTGTCGAACATCCGGCAATTAACACAATTCCTGAAATTACTAATAAAACAATAAATAAACGCTTCATATCTTACCTCCCCCGGATTTGGTTTCTCCTGTAATTTATCAAACTCTTGCGTTTCTATGCAACTTTACCGGCCGGATTGACTCAATATTCCCCGTAGGTTATTATTAACAAGAATGCGGGAAAAGCTGAATTCCATTACAGGCAAGCTGATGTTTGCAATAGGCAGCATGATGCTTATCGCTGGTTTTTTCTTTGCGTATGTCTTCATCAGGCAGCACCCCGAAGTAGATATCTGGTCCGTGCTTTTTTACGGCGGTTTTTTTGTGGCGGTG
>Ga0209317_1000711_pt1 | contig 36663 bp, 39 predicted proteins | sample RifGroB2_FD_183994 | JGI IMG/M metagenome (GOLD analysis project Ga0209317, IMG submission 183994) | Soil microbial communities from Rifle, Colorado, USA - Groundwater B2 (SPAdes) (version 2) | ecosystem: Environmental > Terrestrial > Soil > Unclassified | place: Rifle, Colorado | collected... | reverse complement strand
TTTCACGTCTTCTTTCAATGCCTTATTCATTATCTTTAAGACCCGCTTTACATCGCCGACTATGGGGATGTCTACGCGCACGTTCTTTCTTATGGACGTAGGGTCTATATCTATGTGGACTATCTTGGCGTGAGGAGCGAAGCCCTCGATCTTTCCGGTAACCCTGTCGTCAAACCTCATTCCTATAGCGATCAGCAAATCGGATTCCTGAATGCTCTTGTTCGCGTAATAAGTGCCGTGCATTCCGAGCATTCCGAGCGAAAGCTCATGGGTGCCGGGGAACGCCCCCAACCCCATTAGGGTCATTGTGACCGGAAGATTCGCGTATTCGGCAAGTTCCTTCAGTTCCTTAGCCGCCTCCGATATGATGCAGCCGCCTCCGGCTATTATTACGGGCTTCTTCGCGCGCGCTATTTCATGGGCCGCCCTTTCTATCATCCACTTATTGCCTTCATAGGTCGGATTATAGCTCCTGATGTCCAACTCCTTAGGCCATACGAAATCGGTCTTTCCGGAAGTAACGTCTTTGGGCAGGTCTATCAATACCGGGCCCGGTCTTCCTGTAGAAGCGATATGGAACGCCTCTTTTATTTCCCTTGCGAGATCCTCGACATTTTTCGAGAGTATATTATATTTCGTGCAGGGCCTTGTAATGCCTACAATATCCGCTTCCTGAAACGCATCGTTCCCTATAAGCACCGTCGGCACCTGCCCTGTAATTACAACCAGAGGAACGGAATCCATAGAGGCCGTAGCTATGCCCGTAACGGTATTCGTAGCGCCGGGGCCTGAGGTCACAAGCACAACGCCCGGTTTGCCCGTGGCGCGCGCGTAACCGTCCGCAGCGTGCACGGCGCCCTGCTCATGGCGCGTCAGGATAAGCTTTAGATCCTTATCGTCATAAAGCAGATCGAAGATGTTCAAGATAACGCCGCCGGGGTATCCGAATATGTATTTTACCCCTTCCCTTTTCAGAGACTCGATGAGTATTTCAGCGCCCGACATTTTCATATTTTTACTCCTTGATTAAAAGGTACACTGCGATTTATGAATTATTAGAATATCATAGTTTTCATAAACTTTGCCAGAAAACAAATTCGATATAAAGACGTTGAATTAGACCTGCGCCATATATCATTATCCTTCTTTTCTTTGGCAGCATTTGATCACATTGGTATCGCTTACCTCTACGAGTCCCCTTTCTACTATGCCGAGGACATCGGGCAGGACATTATCGATCATCTCTTCCGAATCTACAACTTCTATCTTTACAGGCAGGCTTGTCGAGAGTTCGAGCATCTTTGCGGTGTGGAACACCCCGTCGCTTCCATACCCCGCAACGCCCCTGAACACGCTCACACCCGCAATCTTCTTTTTGTAAAAAATATCCATCAGAACCTCGTAAACAGGCTTTCCGTGAAACTTATCCGTCTCGTCCGCGTAAATCGTAAGCTTTTTCGCAGGGCCGCTCTTAACCATAATTTTCTCCTATATGCTTTTTGCTAAAAATTCACCCAGTTTCAATGCCGCAAATCCGGCGATAACGCTGAAAACGATATTCATTAATGCAATAAACCACTCGCCGTCTTTTATCAACCCGCCTGTTTCATATTCAAAGGTTGAGAAGGTAGTATACGCGCCTAAAAATCCCACCACCAGCAGCAGCCTCCATTGCGGGTTGACCATGAATTTCTCTATAAATAACGACATTAGAAGCCCTATGAGAAAGCTCCCGCTTACATTAACGAAGAATGTGCCGAGAGGAAAGCTCCTCCCCCACTTCTGGCCGATCCATGAGGCAACGACAAATCGCGCTATTGCGCCGAGAAATCCGCCTACTCCTACAATAAAAAATTTCAGCATTGCTAATTATATCAGAATTTAAATATTGCCTTCAGTTTTTTCGGATTGCAATGATAAAGACAATAAACAACGCAGCCGACAGGCTCGCCGTAACCGCTCCGAAATAAAAAGTCGCCGACGGAGAAACATTATCCCACAGCCACCCGCCGATCAAGCTGGCGGGAAACATCGCAACGCCGACGACCGTATTATAAACTCCGAAGGCTGTTGCCTTGAAATCATGGGGTATTATAGTAGCAAGAAATGCTTTTTGTATGCCTTCTGTCAGCCCCATAAAGAGACCGTAAAAGCCGAACAGAATCCATATAGCTGTGGTATCTGCGGCAACGGCGAACCCGTAGTAGAGGATAGCAAACAATATGAACCCCAAAAGGATTACCCTCTTTTTCCCGAACTTATCTGCTGCAATACCGGCGGGAATGGCTGACATCGAATAGACAAGATTGAACAAAAGATAAACTACAGGGATCATAACAGTTGGAATTCCTATCTGCTGCGCCCTGAGAATCAGAAAAACATCGCTTGAATTGCCGAGGGCGAATAGTGCGGCAATAAAGACGAAAACCTTGAACCTCCAGTCGAAATGTGCGAGTGTCAATTTCGGCCTTTTCGCATGAGATGCAGGAAATTTTTTCTTTTCCGTTATAAAGAAAATAATCAGGAGCACAGCCAAAACGCCGGGGACTATGGAAAGCCAAAATACCATGCGATAATCGTTGGAAAACAATCCCAAGAAGAAAAAGGCCAAAGCAGGGCCGACTACTGCGCCCATTGTATCCATTGCCCGGTGAAAGCTGAAAGCTCTCCCAAGGTGTGTTCTATCCGCTGATTCGGCTATAAGCGCATCACGGGGAGCGGTGCGAACGCCTTTGCCGAAGCGATCTATGAACCGTGAGCCCATCACTTGCTGCCAGCCTGTTGCAAGGGCAACAAATGGTCTGCTAAATGTGGATATTGCATATCCCGCCGCCATGAGCCATTTGCGGTTTCCTATCCTGTCCGAAAACCAGCCGGAAAAGACTTTTAGCAGGCTGGCTGTTGATTCTGCAATGCCCTCAATAAGGCCGATAACCGATTTATTTACCCCGAGGACATTGGCCAGGAACAGCGGAACAAGCGGATAGATCATTTCCGAGCTGACATCCATAAAGAAGCTGACCAGCCCGGCAACAGTCACATTTCTATTGAAGCCGAAAAATTTGTTATTTTTTCCCATTTATTTCACAATAGTCACAGTGCATGGAGCATATGTTGCAACCCTTTTTGATACGGAGCCGAGAAGCCAGTTTTCTATTTTAGATTTACCCTTCTGCCCCACTATCACCATATCGCACTGTTTTTCTTTTGCATATCTTATAATCTGATCCGCAGGATGTCCCACCACAACTTCTGTTTTAATCTCTATATTCTTTCCCTTAGCCTTTTCTCTGAGACCCTTAAACAATTCCTCATAATGCTGCGTTGCGCTGTCTATGACGGCGTCAACTTCTACAATATCCGCGGGCTCCGGCGGCTGCGCAACAGAGAGCGCTATTATTTCAACCGCCGCTTCAGGACACATCATGGACATCTCAATAGCAAAGTCAAAGGCTTTATACGACTGAGGCGAACCGTCAAAGGCTGCAAGTATTTTTTTAAGCATCTTCTTTCCCCTCCTTTTTTGGCAATAGATATTTTGGTATAAAAAACGCATTCGCTATGAGTGTCGGGACTACGGCGCTGCCGATTACGACGAAGACAAGAACGGAATACTGCTGCTGATCAATGATATTGTGAGTAAGCCCGAAGAGCGCCGAGATCGAGCCGAAGGTCAATCCCGTTGACATAAGCAAGGTCGTATAGATGCCTTCCTTTTGCGCGTATTTATAAGCCTTGGTTGTGGGATAGACGCCTGCTATTTTGGTTATCATTTTACCTGAGAAAAGCACGACGATAGCAACGGGCGCAGCGATAAGAGCCGGTATTGATACATAAGAGCCTGCCCTTATGAAATAAAACGGGGTAAGAAGGCCGAAGGTCAATGTTCTGAGCCTTCTTATCAGCACATGGTCCTTTCCGACGGTCCCTGCAAGCACCATTCCTATTACATACGCCGGAAGCACTGCTTCGCTGTCCGACCACTCGGAACTCGAACCAAGACCGAAAAGTATCAGCAAAAGATACTTTGCTTCGAGTTCCGAGGGACGGTTCCCGTATTTCTTAAAAAACCAAGGGGTGAGATGAGGGAGAATGAAAAACAAAACAGTGCTGACCCCCACAAAAATTAATGTTTTAAAGGAAAAAGGAGCGAAAATCAGTCCAAGAGCAAGGACTGTTCCAAGGTCGGTGACAAAGCAGGCTGCAAGCACTGCCTTACCGAACTCGGTCTTATTAAGCCCCAATTCGAGCATTACTGCATAGACAACAGCGACGGATGTGGTCGAAAGCGCTACTCCCGCAAGCCAGCTTGCCTGCACCGTCCAATGAAGGAGGTAATAAGCGGCAGCGGTGCAGCCTAAAAAAGGCGCAAGGAATGAAATAAAACCGATAGCAGATGCTTCTTTTAATTTAGCCTTGAATACCACAGGGTCAAGCTCCGCGCCGGCCAGAAATGTTAGAACAATTGCTCCTGTGCCGGAGAGAAATTTTATCCATCCGGTGTCGGAGCCGAGAGTCGTCCCGATGAGAGCCCCTATTACAAGTTGCGCTACCGTGCCGACAACAATTTCGGAAAGAGCGGTAGCAATACGCAGCCATATGGAAATCAATGTTGCTATCAACGCAAGACCGAGCCATAGCGCCGCCACCCCCCATACTTCATGCATATTCAGCCTCCCTTTGAGCAGGCATTAAAAAAACTCCTACCACCCCCACCCCGCCTCCCCCTTGGTAAGGGGGAGATACAGAGGGGGTCGTAGGAGTCATCAGCTTCAGAATCAGAAGCGGTTATAGCGAACCCCATCGCCTTTTGCAACTATCTTGGAGATACGATAACAGAATATAATGACCAAGTCAATCATCAGCAGGAAGCGTGTATCTTAAGTCAATTAGAATGAGGGAAATACGTTGAAAACGGGGCGGCTTTCGCCGCCCCGCCCGAGTGAAGTCAGTTTCGGATACGTGTCGTTAAAATTTGGGAATTACGGTGATATATACCTCATTCGTCATGGTGATGGGCATAAATGCCGTTTTCGAGAGACCGGAAGCGCAGTATATCGAGCCCCTGTCCCCGGCTTTGGACTTGGGCATTGTTGCGCGCGAATCGACATCGATGGCGACATCCTTGGTAACAGCGCCGGACGACAGGTCGATCTTCCCGTAGTGTACCTTATTAGATTCATCTGTATTGAATGTCGACCAATACAGAGAGTTTCCGGCGAGCCGCACGTCATGCAGCTTGTACTGAGAAGTCCCGTCCGATTTGCTGCCGGTGCCGGCAAATTTCTTGGTCGATACGGTCAGTCTGTCCAGATTCATGGCGATTGGTTTCGCCTTATTCGAGGGATCGATTATCACCTCGGCTTTTGCAACGTGGCCGCCGTGGCCCGCTACGTAAACCGTACCGGCATACGTGCCGTTCGCCCGTTTCTCGATCTTGCCGTCGAGGCCGCAAAGAATGGCGCTCTTATTGGAGCCGAGCTGCTTAATATGACAACCGTTACAGACCGATACGCCCGCTCCGACAACGGCATTAGCGGCAACGTCGTACAGCTTGATCTCGCCGTCCATCTTGTAGACATCCGCTTCGCCGGTGTGTGGCTTAGTCCTGAGAGTCAGGAGGACATACTTGCCGTCGTTTGTGGGAAGCGCATCGTGGTTGTGATGCCAATCACCTATGCTTCCTGCAAGCAGATTCGGATTTCCGTCAACTCCGTTCAACGGGGTAAGATCGGCTGCGTTAATAACCCAAAACCGGTCTCCGCCCGACAGCATGATCTTGGAACCGTCGGCGGTCCATGTCGAACGGAACAACACGTTTTTAGGCGTAGTCTTGTTGGAGCCTATCGAAACCGGACCGAGGAGTTTTACAACCCGGCCCTGCGACAATTTTTCCGCATCCAGCAGGTAAAGATCGGCTACGCCGGTGGTTTTTCCGTAAGGTTTGTCGGCCTTATTTATCGTAACCAGCATTTTTGACCCGTCCGGGCTCGTGCTGCCGTGAGTGTGATAATAGTTATCGTCCGGCAGAATGCCGTTGAGGAATACGTTGCCGCTAAACGCCGCCTGAGCCGAGGGTGTCGCGGTACCGCTGTCGCTGCCGTAGCCGCCGATAAACACGACCGCGCAGTATGCCGATGCAAGCGCCATAGAAACAAATACTACTTTCTTAAACATGCTTTTCTTCATTGCTTCGTTACCTCCCCTTTAGTTATTTATTTCCGGGTATTTCCACGAATGCTTATACCTATAACATCACCCCCCTTTACATAATCGAAACTATTTTTGCGCCTTTCTTACCCCATGCATCCAAAGGCCGTCTTTTTCGAATTCCTTCTTGATTATCATATAAAATTGCTTGTTCTGCTCAGGCATCAGGATTTCCTTCTCCTGAAGGATATGATTTACCACCTCTTTCTCCAGTTCAGTCTGAAGGCTCGCAATTTCCCTTGTCTTGTCTTCTATCGTTTTCATGTCAGGTTTTGAGGAAAAGATCAGGTCATTCAATTGCAGCCTTTTAATCCGGAGCTTCTGCCTGATGCCGTCCAGCTTCGGAAAAAAATCTTTTCTCACGGCATCGACCCTTTGCTTCTGGTCTGAGCTTAATGAAATCATGTCCAGATACCCTTTAACAGGCCTAAACTTCAAGGCCGGTGCGCGGTTAATCCAGAGCCATGCGGATATAAAAACTACAGCTATCAAAAGCAGCGCTAAAGGATTTCTCATTTCGCCTCTCCTTTTATTACGGTCATATAAATATCCGAAAAGGAGTCCGGCGGAAAATCTTCGAACTCTCTAAGACATTCGTATCTTGCCGCTTCGATATTTCCCCGAGGCATGAACTCGATCAATCCGATAACTACAATAAATATAATCCCCATGCATGCAAGAGCGGGGTTAAGGAAACGGCGGTGATGCGTTTTGAAAACCGTCTTTGCATTATTAACAACCCTATCCGCAAAGAACGGCGAAACATCTTCGACTGCTATATCATCCATAAGCGAGGCAATCAAAATAAGCCTTCTATGCTCCTCCGAACATGAGAAACAGAGTCCTAAATGTTTTCCTACCGCCTCGCGTTCTTTGAACGGCAATTCGCCGTCAATATAGGCCGACAGTTTTTTCCCGACAATTTTGCAATCCATCTTAATCAGTTAAACACCAAACAAACGAAAAACCTTCGGCAGGAGGCAAAAAAATTTAAAGAATGGGAAGCAGCGCTTTTTTAAGGTTCTGTCGCGCCCTTTGGATTAAAGACTCAATGGCGGAAACAGAGCAGCCCATTATGCGGCTGATCTCGTCATAAGAAAAATCTTCGTATTTTTGGAGAAGCAAGGCTGTTCTCTGTTTCTCCGGAAGATTCGCAATCGCCTTTCGGAGAATATCGCCGAGTTCCCGGGTCTCGAATGCCTTTTCAGGGGAATAGCTGTCGGGCGCAACGGCGACAAATCCCGCTTCGTTGAGTTGAAACAGATCGACGAACTGCGGGCCGTTCTTCGTTGCTCTTATCTCGTTTAAGCAATAATTTATGGCAATCTTAAAGAGCCATGTTTTGAATTTTGCCTTTGGTTTATAATTCTTTGCAGCTTTGAATACTCTCAAAAATACCTCTTGAGTAATATCTTCCGCCTCAGCTTTATCTCCGATAAATCTCGCAATAAAATTCATGAGGGGTTTCCGGTAAAGTTCGACAATTTCCCTGAACGCCGAAAGATTTCCTTCAGCCGTCTCAGACATCATCTTTGCTTCCGGTTCTTCCATGGGCTTATTCTGCCTTTAACGCCTCTATCGGGTCAAGCCTTGCCGCCTTAGCCGCCGGATATACCCCGAATATCAAACCAATCACGGCAGAGAACACAAAAGCTGCCATGATCGCGGGAAGAGAAAGCCTCATTGACCATTTCGTGAAATAAGATGCGTTTAGGGAGAGCAGCACGCCGAACACGATCCCCACGATTCCGCCGAAAAGACTCAGGGTCAGTGATTCCACGATAAACTGGAGCAGGAGGTCCCTTTTCAACGCGCCGACCGCCCGTCTCAGCCCGATCTCCCGCGTCCGCTCCTTTATCGATATGAGCATTATCGCAAGGATGCCGACACCGCCTACAAGGAGGGATATGCCCGCAACAGTGCTCAGCAGATTTGTAAATGTCTGTGTTGTTTCCTTCTCACTCTTTAAAATTTCCGTTTGGCTCTGGATCGTGAAGTCGTCAGGTTTATCCCTCAGCCTGTGCTTCTCTCTCAGCATGTCTCTTATCTCCGAGGCCGCCTTATCTATATGGTTCGAACTCTTGGCCTGAATATAAATGTTGTTGATATGGGTGAGATTAAACAGGCGTCTGAGAGCAGTATTTACCGGTATGTATATCACATCGTCCTGGTCGGCCCCATCAAGGTCAGTACCTTTCTTGCCGAGAACGCCGATAACCTCAAAAGAGACTTTTCCGATGCGGATACTTTCACCGATGGGATTTCTGTTTTCAAAAAGGTTTCTTGCTGCGGTCTCTCCGATTACCGCAACTCGCTGCGAGGTCTTATCTTCATCCTCAGCAAAGAACCGCCCCTTGCTCACGGAAAGGTCCCTTACCGGGATGATCGCATCCGTGGTACCTATAATGCTTGTTGTAGTATTGAGTGCCTCGTATTTGACAAGCATTTTTTTGCCCTGGGCAGGGGCTGCCGCCTTGATGTTTTGGGCCTCCTCGGTTATCGCTTTGACGTCCCTCATGGTAAGAGTAGAAACATTGCCCGTCTGCCGCTGTCTGCCCGCGATTATCTTCACTTGTCCGGCAGTTACCATAACAAGGTCCGTCCCCATCGCCCGTATTTTTGAGAGCACCTGCTGCTGAGCGCCGTCGCCAAGGGCCACCATCACAATAACGGAACAAATTCCTACGACTATACCCGTCATTGCGAGTGCCGTCCTCAACTTATGGCTGAAAAGCGCCTTGAGTGCTATCCGAGTACCCTTAATGAGCTTCATTATCCTCTTATCGCATCGACAGGGTCCATCGCGGCAGCCCTTTTTGCAGGCTGAAGTCCGGCGATAATGCCTACAAGTGTTGAAAAGACAATAGCCAGAGCAAAGGGTTCCCATGAGATCACTACAGGCATTTTCTTGATTGTAGCCAGACCCTCTGAAACAATTATGCCCAGGGCAGTCCCAACGATTCCTCCGCCGATAGTGACGAATAGCGCCTCCCCAAGGAACTGTTTCCTTATATCCACGGCAGTTGCGCCGAATGCCCTCCTGATGCCTATTTCTTTTTTCCGTTCATTAACCGAAATGAACATGATGTTAGCTATAACGATTCCGCCGACTGCAAGCGAGATCAAAGATAATAACGCAAGGAATGTCCCCAACGTCTTGGATACTCCTTTGGCCATATTCGCCATAGCCATCGTATTGGTGACTCTGAAATCATCCTCCTGTGGCGGGGTAATATGGTGGCGCTCCTTGAGGATTGACGCAACCGTTTTGGAGACTTCATCAAGTCTCGACGAATCATCTATATACAGCCTGATCATCCCGATATAGGTGACATTGTAAAGTCTCTTCATCGCTGTCGTAAGCGGTACCATAACCCTTCTGTCCATGTCCATTCCCCTAGGGCTTGTCCCTCTCTTGCTCAAGACCCCGATGATCTTAAAATTCGTATTGTTCACCCTGATTGTTTCCCCTACCGGGTCCTGATCTCCGAACAACTCGCTCACGACGGTCTGCCCAAGCATACAATTTTTGGACATGGAAGAGTTGTCTTCGTCGCTGATGAAATCACCCTTTTCCGCATACCACTGCCATGCATCGGCGAATTCCGGCGTCACCCCGACTACCGGCGACATAGTATTTTTGCTTCCATAGATTACTGTCTGTTCGAGAGCCATCGTAAAGGGGGACATCGCCCTGATCCCCTTTACCTGTTCCCTGATAGCGTCGGCATCATCGAGCGTTAGGGAAGTAACCTTTTCGTCGGGGGGACCGAACATCTTGCCTCCTCCCGCCGAAACCATGACCGCATTCGATCCGAAACTCTGAATGCTTTTCATGACTTTTTTCTGCATACCTTTACTGACGGACACAATGACTGTCAGTGTTGCGATTCCGATGATAATACCCAGCATCATAAGAAAGGTGCGCATCTTGTATTTCGAAAGTCCCTTTAGAGAAATGTTTATAACTCTTGAGAGCATCATTATTCCGCCCTCCTTTCATCACTCACCACTTGACCATCTTTCATGCGTATTATTCTTTTTGCCTTTTCTGCGACATCATGCTCGTGGGTCACAAGCACAATAGTTCTGCCGTCATCGTTCAATTTCTTAAAGATATTCATGACCTCATCACTGGAAGCGCTGTCGAGATTCCCTGTAGGCTCATCGGCAAGGATAATCGCAGGATCATTCACCAGCGCCCTGGCAATAGCGACCCGCTGTTGTTGCCCGCCCGACAGTTCCGACGGCGCGTGGTGCACGCGGTCCCCAAGGCCAACTGCTTCGAGAGCTGCCTTTGCCTTTGCTTTCACATCAACATCTTCGGGAGAATAAATAAGCGGCAGTTCGACATTTTCAAGCGACGTTGTCTTTGGGAGCAGGTTAAAGGATTGGAAGACAAAGCCTATCTTCTTGTTTCTTGTCCGGGACTGCTCGTCATCGTTCATTTTATCGACCTCTGCCCCATCGAGAAAATATTCTCCGGAGGTCGGCCTGTCAAGACATCCGATGATGTTCATCAAAGTCGATTTTCCCATCCCCGACGGCGCCATGATCGCCACAAACTCGCCTTTTTTAATTTCAAGGGTTACTCCCTGGAGCACATTAACTTCAAGGCCGCCGTTTTTCCTGTAAGTCTTTGTAATGTTTCTTAATTCAATCATCCACAACCTCCCCTGATTTATGCTTTTTCGTTCGTGACCGTTTCGCCTGTTATTACCGACTCGCCTTCCCGTAGCCCATCAATTACCTCAGTATAATTGCTGTCTTTCCATCCCGTTCTGATTACCTTCTGTACCGACTTCCCGTTTTCAAGCACATGGACGACTTTCTTGCCCCCCTCTCTCTTTATTGCCCTGTTCGGAACAGCAACAACATTATCACGCTTGTTCAGATAGATGGTTGCATTCACAGTCATATCGGGCTTTAGCTTGCCTTCAGGATTTTCTATGGAGACAAGGGTAATGTAATAGACAACATTGTCCTGGATCGTCGCTTTCGGATATATCGCGCTCACCTTTCCCTTGAAGTCCTTTTCAGGGAAAGAGTCGACGGTAAAAGTGGCTTCGAGTCCGGGGTTTATCCTGCCTATGTCGGTCTCATCAACATATGCGTATATCTCAAGCCGGTTCAGGTCAACAATAGTCACAAAGGTCGGGACGTTCAGGGACGAAGCCGAGACCGTCTCTCCCTGCTGGGTCGCAACAGAGGCAATAACACCGGAAATCGGCGCATATATGTTTGCATAAGACATCTGCGTTTCGTTGTACTTTATGGTTTCCATGATCTGATTCACCTGTGCCTTTGCGGCATTGTAATCTCTTTCAGCCACATCGACCTTATCTTTCGAGACAAAATCCTTCGCATAGAGGTTCCGCATACGCTGAAGGTTCTTCTGTGCAAGGTCGAGATTTGCTTCGATAATCTTCAGATTCATCTTCGTCTCATTGACCCTTGCCTTTAGATCCTCCTGTTCGAGCTGCGCAATGACTTGACCTTTTTTTACGACATCTCCGATATTGGCAAAAAGTTTTTCGACTCTTCCCGATATCCGCGCGCCGACCTTAACCTCAGCGCCGATTTTTGCCCTTATGATTCCCGTCGCCTGGACAGAGGAGGCAATATCGCGCCTTTTCACCGCCTCGGTCTGAAAGTTCACTTCCTTGTTGACTTTGGCTAAAAACAGCTTATACGCTCCAAATGAGGCAACAGCAACGACAAGCACGACAATGACCACAATGATCCGCTTCTTCATTTATTTGTCTCCTCTGTTGTTTTTTTCCCTATGGCCCTGTCAAGTTTTGCGCCGGTGCCGGCGATATCGTATAAGGCAACCACGTTATTTGTTCTTGCCTGAGTCAGCGCCGTCTGCGCGTCGAGCACCTCAAGGATATTGCCTATTCCTTCCTTGTACCTTCCTTCCGATACCCTCATATCCTCCTCGGCCTGCTCCAATGTTTTTCTTGTAACATCCAGCCGTTCCATCGCCTCTTTCAGGTAAAGCCATGCCTGCTGAACCTCAAGCTCTATATTTCTGATAGTCTGTGTTTCCGAGGCCTTCAGACCGGCAAGATTTGCCGCTGCCTGACTTATTTTTGACTTTACGGTGAACTGCTCGAAGATGGGGATGCCGATAGTCAGCCCAATGTTCCATTTCTTCCCGCTGGGGGAAAATTCGTCCTGCTGCCAGCCATATGATGCATCAAGGCTCAAGTTCGGATAGAGACCGCTCTTTGTTTGGTCGATGTTTGCCTTTGCGGATTCAATCCTCGCGCGGCTTCCCTTTAATTCGGGTCTTTGATCATAAGCAACGGCTATCGCATCCTTTAAGGGAACCATGATAGGTAACAGTCCCTCGTCATGGGAAATTACATTGAAATCTGTTGTCACGGGCTGTCCCATCGCCGTGGCAAGATTCGCCTTCGCTGAAAGAAATGCGTTTTCAGCCTTTATGACATCAAGCCTTGCATTGGATGCCTGTACCTCTGACTTTATCACGTCGGACCTCGGCGCCAACCCTTCCTTGTAAAGTTCCTTTGACTGCGCGAGATGTCTTTCGGTGGTTGTCAGCGCGGTACTGGAAACCTTAAACAGATCTCTCTTCTTCAAAACGTCATAGAATGCGCTTTTCACATTCAGCACAATGTCGAATGCCGTCTTTTTTACCTCGTAGTCCAGTGCGGTTATATTATGTCTTATGCTCCTGACGAGGTCTGAAGTCGCGCCGGCATCGAAAAGGGTCTGTCTGGCAAAGAACCGGGTGTCATAGGCATCGGGGCCGAGAGTCGTCTTTTCCTGCTGAGACGTAAAGGTATAGGAGGACGACAATTTGAATGACGGATAATAGCCGCCCCACGCTTCTCCGACCCTTTCCTGAGCAGCCCTAAGATTCTGTAGCGACATTTCCGTCAGCGGGTTTTGTTTGAGCCCTATTGAAACGCATTCCTTGAGCGTAAGGGTCTTTCCCTCAATGCCGTCCGTCCCGCCATTTGCGTCGGCATTAAACAACATCAAAAAAACTACTACCGTACAGACAACCATTAATTGTGTTCTGTTGGCGAGCATCCTGTATACCTTCCTTTTGTCATGGCATTTTCTATTAAGTCAAAAAACTTTTGCTGCTGATCCTCCCCTAATAAAGCTTTTTCTTCAAGCATATGAATGGTCACCTTTCTCTGCATTTCTTCTTGCATCTTGCTGATCTCTGAAATAACGGTATCAATGGTCTTAACATCCGGATTGTCGGCTCGCATAAGATTGATAAGTTCTTTTCTTTTTTTGGCTATTTCAATGCTTCTCCTGCCCATTTCGGCGCGAAACGGTATAGCTTTTTCCCTCATTGTCTTTGCCTGTTCAGGCTTAAGGGAAAGTTCTTCGAATAAAAAGATGCCCTTTTTGATTTTCATGCCGAAAGGTGATGTCCAGTATGCCGACTGCTTGTAATACTGATATCCGGCAGTTCCCATGAAGGATATGTTCAATATCAGGGAGATAATAAGCAGAAATTTCAGGGTACTATTTTTCATCTCTCACCTCCGTCATTGCAAGGTATGCTCCTCCTAGGGAATCGGAGGGCGCGGAGTCAAAGACATCGAGTGAAAGCGAGGCTGTTACCTCTCTCGTTCTATCCGGCATAAAACCCTTTGTCAACTGAGTCCCCGAAAATATGCCCAGCACAATAACTGCAATAATCGCAAACCCCTCAGCAAGCCCGGCAATGACAGGAATTTTTGCTCCCACTCTCGCCTTACCTGAACTTATGTTCGCCATCACCCGTGTATGGAAGCCATATGGAGCTTTAAATTTCTCTGTGTTTACCAATAGATAGCTCAAACCCCGCATCTCCTCGAATTCGGTTCGGCACCCGTGGCAAACATTCAGATGGTTTTCAACAGCTTTCCATTCCTTTTCCGACAGTTCGCCATAGCTATAGGGCGATATTAGTTTATGCGCCTTTGAGCATTTCATCTTGTCCTCCTGATAGTTAAACGGCGGATATTTATTTTTGTTCCATAAATTTTTTCATAAACCTCTTCAATTCTTCCCTTGCCCTCGAAATCCGTGATTTAACAGTTCCTATTGATATGTCAAGGGCAGCCGCTATCTCTTCATAGGAAAGACCCTCTATTTCTTTGAGAACTATAACTGCCCTAAGTTTCGGCGACAATCTATTCAGAGCGGCTTGTAATGCCGCGCCTGTTTGCTTTGACTCGTAAAGCCTTTCAGGGGAAGGCTCATCTGACGGCGGGTCTAAAACGAGAGCTTCGCCTTCAGAGGAACGCTTAAACAGAGACTCCCAAAATGGTTTTCTTTTGTAATCAATACAGGTGTTAACCGCAATCCTGTAAAGCCATGTGTAAAGAGATGAGTCCGGCCTGAAATTTTTGAGGTTTTGGTATGCCTTTATGAAGGTATCTTGCGCCGCGTCTTCGGCATCATGGGCATTGCCGAGCATATAACGGCATAGATTATAAATCCTGTCCTGATGTGTGAAGATAACGGTCTCAAAAACCGATTCATCCCCGTTTTTGAACCTGTTGATAACGGCAAGCTCTTCAGATTTTTCCATTGCATGTATAATAACGAACGGAGGGTTGATTTTGTTCCATAAACCCGGCAAATTTTAAGTCCGGCCTGCATGAGCAGGCCGGACTTTTGCTTTTACAGCTTCGGCAGGCGAAGTATCATATCCTGACCCAAAGTAATGTCGTCAATGTGTCCTGTAGCCTTGCCTGCGCGGGATACAACATGAATATGAATCGCATTCTTCATCCCGGAGTGAGGCTTGATCGCAGGGGCGTACTGGCTGATAAACACGCCCGGATGATTCTCAGAATAAAAACCGATGATATCAACCGGCTCGTTTTTTAAAACGTACTTCGCCTTTGACTTAGCAAAAAGCTCCTTAGTAACGGTCTTCCCTCCGGTTTTGTCGACATTGATGTGCCATTTAACCTCGGCAGGAATGCCTGTAAGCTGAAACGGGAAAGGCTTGACGACATCAATTCCGGATGCGGCAGCCTGCTCCTTGACGAATTTCTGAAGGTCGGGGTAGCTTTTGACCGAATTTGGAACGGCGACGTTTCGCCACTCCGACTGCTCCGACCAGACCAGAAAAATAGCGCCGTGATTCAGCGTGTGGTCGACTTCATAGTCATTGCCGCGCACCTTGCTGATATAGGGCTTGGATTTGAAGATTGTAATCTCGCCGTCAAGCCCTTCTACAGGCCCTATTGCAAACAGGTTGTCTTTACCTTCAAGAGACTGTAGAGACATTACTCGCTCTGCCTTGCCTGTACTAAAAATGTTCTTCTGCGCTCCGGCGTATTCGACAAACCCCTCTTTGATGGAGTTCAATGCAGCCGTAGCGCACGCGGCCACGACAACACACAAAATAAATATCGAAGCCCTTTTAAGGACAATTTTCCCCTTACTAAATCCGCTGAATGCGGACATAATTATCCGTTTCATCTCGTTCCTCCTGATTTTTTTGATAATAATAAACTGTAATAAAATCAGGAGAGGCGGGGAGGCTTCTCTGGAGGATTTAATGATATGTTCCGGTAAAAGCCGGCCGGACAGGCAGCACAGCTTCTCTGTGAAACCTGCGGGGGAAGCACAACCATCCTGCCCTGCCCTATGAACACAAACAGATGTCCTGAATTGGAAACGACATGCTCGGCATTTTGTCCTGCCGCTGTTTTTTGCGCTGCTTTCTTAGCACACGGACAATCGGGCATCTGCGGGGAGACGAAACCTGTCTTGGCCGCCAGCCCGAACGGACAGGTATTCTGGACGGCAAGCGCCAACGCAAGTAAAAGCACTAATATCATCAATCGTCTCATAAGCAGAAGTATATCACAAAAAATCCGGTCAAAAAAGCACTAACGAGAGTATTGCTCCTGCAAGAACTATATAGAGGGTATCAACTTTTCTGAGCAATGCTATGAATGTAGTCACGACAAATAATACCCTGATTATATCCCACGGCACGGCAAGGGCGAACTTTAGGGCAACAAAAAGAAGAAGACCTGCAAAAGAGGCGAGTATCCCTTTTATTGCTCCCTGAAAGAACGGCGATATTTTGAATCTTTCAAAAACAGGCGCGGAGGCTGTCAGTATGAGCAAAGAGGGAGCGAATACGGCAATGGTAGCGACTGCAGCTCCGGCGATTCCGTACATCACATACCCTACAAAAGCGGCCGTAATAACAATTGGGCCGGGCGTAATCTGACCGAGCGCTATGCCGTCCATAAAGGTCTTGCTGTCCATCCAACCCTCTACCGTCACTACCTCGTGGAGCATGAGCGGCAGCGAAGCAAAACCTCCGCCAAAAGCGAAAAGGTCAATTTTAATCATCGTAACCGCTAAATTAAAAAATTCCTTATGACCCAAATAAAGAATTAAAAGCATTATCATTAAGGCGAGCATCGGTAAAGCCGACCATTTTGAGGAGTTTTTATCTCCGTCGGATTTGTCTGCAACTGCGCCCTGATGCGATGACAGCTTTAAAAACAAGGCTCCGGCTGTTGCTGAAGCGGCGATAACGGTAAAAGGGCTGACTCCTGCCATAAGCAGTCCGGAAGAAACTAACGCTATTAATGCGCCGGGAATTGTTTTTACACTTCCCCTTCCAAAAGAGTACGCCGCATGCGCTACGATAGAGACAACGATAACCTGAAGTCCGCTGAAAACGGCAGAAACGACAGGCATGGAACGATGCTCTATATAAAGCGCAGAAAGCACAAGCATCAGGACAAAGGCGGGGAGACCGAAGCCGATATATGCGGCCAATGCTCCGGTTGTTCCCCCCGTCTTTAATCCAACATAAGCAGCCGTCTGCATTGCAGTTGCGCCGGGTATGGATTGGCAGAGCGCGACGCCTTCGTTAAAGGTCTTCTCATCGAGCCATGCTTTGCGCTTCACCGACATTTCTTTTATATGCGCAATCATCGCAGGGCCTCCGAAGGCTGTAATGCCCAATTTCAGAAACGAGAAGAACAATGCTTTTAGTGTAGATATATCCATTCGTACGCGCTTTTACGCATTTTCCCTGTTATTTCCGTGCATTGCTTAAAATACCGGCGTCGGCACGCTGCCCCATCCGGTTTTAACCTCAAGCTCTTTCAATGATAATAATTTGAGGCTATGAATATCAATGTCGGTCATAAAGCTTGGGGTTCTGACGGCATTAACCGAAAAGACATCATAGGGCTTTTCTCCATTCGCATTGTCTATCTTTAGGAATATCATCCTTTTGACAACGCCGTTGCCTTCAATATTATGCGTGCTGTGCATATGCATTGAGTGCCGGCCTTCCTCCAGATGGCGGAATGGATGGAATATCCAGTCCGTGATCATAGAAATTGTGTGATGCTGTTTGTAAAGCCTCCACTCGCCGCCTGTATCGGCAATAAGTCCCTGCATTATATAGTTCCGAGGCAGGAAGTAAACGAGATAACGTTCATTGCTGTTGAGCCTTTTCCTGATATCTTCCATGCGCAGGACATCGCCCATTCTGTGGTTCATCTTAAACCTGTCTTCGTCAACAATTGAAATTGCCGTTACATCTCCTCCATTCCACAGCGGCAGATGCCTTACGGTATACGCCCTGAGTGAAAATGCACCGCCTATAGCTGCTGCGATTATTACAGAGAAGACCGCAAGCCTGCCGACTGCGGAGTCCGGCATAACAACTGTCTCAAGCCTTTTCGGTAGAAACATCCCTGTCTTATTCATATGTTCGCGGTAACTGTCTCCATACCGGTTCAACATCCGTCTTTCCTCGTCTTTCGCGAGGAAATAATACATAAGCACCATCACAAGCCAGAGCACAACAACGAGGAATCGCGGCCAGAGGATGGAAAGCCCGATGCCGGCAACGGCGAGATTCAGATACTGCGGATGCCGGATAAATGAATACAAACCTTTAAGCACAGCGCCTTTTTTAAGAAACTTATGGGAATACACCTGCAGGGCGCATACAAAAAATAATCCCATACCTCCCACAAAAAGAACCGATCCTATGATACGGATAAACTTCAAAAATCCGTCAGGCGGGACGATCATATGCGGAAGGAAAAAAGCGCTGAGCCATTTTGTCGCAGGATATTTTGCAAGTTCAAGCAGAACCGGGTTAAATACCGAATAAAAAAATCCTGCAACCGGGCTTATCATTATAAGGATTTCAAGCCCTATGATGAAATAGAGCACAACAGCGCTGCTCAAGACGGTCTTCTTGGTATTCATAGAGAAACCTCCGATTTTTATTTTCTGTTTTTTATTGCTTACAGAATAATAAAACGAGGAGGCTTTACGGGAGGTTCCGAGAAATTGTTTTTATAGATAGCCATCTCCGGAAGTAAACCGGAGCCTTCCTGAGAAGAAAGCGGCATTGCGCTAATCGCGCTGCTTACGGTGAATACAAAGGTCTGACCTGCCTGAAAAGCAGCTTTTTGAGGGGTATTATCGGCATCGGCTTTTTCCTGTGAATGTTTTTTGAGAGGGCAGTGATGAATCTCTTTGGCTGCAAAGCCTGTCTTTGCCGCCATTCCATATGGACACGTATTCTGAATAATAAGAGAACACACCAGAAATAATAGAAGCACTCGCAGAAATTTCATATTTCTATTATAAACAAAAATATGCAAAAATTGTGAATGAAAAATTTATGCCATAATCATAGCTTAGAAAATTCAACATAAAGGGCAGGTCAGCTTCAATGACTTTATCGACGAAACTTTCAAACCACATTCTCTTATGCCAGTCATCCGCATCGGCGGTATCTATTTATTAATGAAACATACGGAATCTTTAGCTTTGCACAGCGAACAACACTTATAAAGGCGTTGAAGCTGATTTGCCCTTTATGTCATTACGGATTATGGTTATTATATTCCTTCACATCAAGCCTTATCTTTTTAAGATATTCGTGGTCATAGCCTGAATAAATATAAGAGAATACCGTGTTATTCGTAAGCAGCGGATCGAGGTTATCGGCAATCACCCCTCTCTTTACAAGCTCATCCCATGCCGCAGTGCCTTTGACGGGCGAAAATTCGGTTAAATTTATGCGAACGCCGAGGTACTTTAAGAAATCGATTCCTTCTTTCACTTCCTCGATGCCATGCCCCGGCAAGCCATACATCAGATAAACGCCTATATCTTGTTTTGTAAACCCGTGCTTCTTCAAATGCGTTACGGCGCTTTTCATATCTTCATTATTCACTTTGCCGCCGGTATTGTTTTGCCTTTCAGGATCAACCGTCTCAAGGCTTAAGCGGATTGTCTTAAAGCCGGATTTTCTCATCAAATATGCAAGCTCATCGTCGATAAATCGGGCGTGGAGGCCGTTGGGCGTGTGAAACCTTATATCGAGCCCTGTCTTAACAACATCTCTCAGGATGGGTTTAATATGGTTTTCCGATTCGACTAAAAGCGCGTCGTCATAAAAAGCAAAATCCTTAACTCCGGTATTATGAAGCCCTTTAATTTCATTTAAAATGTCTTCCGGCATTCGCCTTTGATAATTATCGGTCAAAAGCCGCGACGCGCAATAAGAGCATCGAAACGGACATCCCGTTGCCGTCAAAAGCGGCGCAAACGGGTATTCGTCATAAAAACCGAGCTTATAGTACTCGATCGTCTCCCTTTTCCTTTTAAGTTTAAAACCGAAGGTATATAAAGCAAAATTAAGGCTCTCGCAGGCCTGCCCTTTATAAATAAAGTCCGCTCCAGAATTTTGAGAGGCATGCTCATGATAAAGGCTCGCGTAAATGCCGCCGAGAATTACCGGCACATCTCCTGCTATGTCTCTCACAATCTCTATCGCCTTTTGCGCGCCGGGATACCAATAGCTCATTATTGATGTCATGAGAACCATATCAAACGGCACGGCGGATCTCACCCGCTCTTTAAACTCATCGATGCCTATGCCGTATCGCTTGTATATTCTCGGAATGTCTTTTAAACAGCCGGGCTTTTCAACTTCTTCTGCCTTAAATCTTCCTGTTCCGTATCTTTTTATTTCAAAAGAATCGGCGCAGTCTATGAGTTTGATCTCCGCATCGAACGCGCTCAGGTATTCCGCGACTTTCAGGAGGCCGAGAGGTCTTGACCATAAATTATAGGCCGCAAAGTCGTAAATCCAAGGGTTGATGAGCAATATTTTGAGTTTCATTAATTATCCGATACTTCTGCCGTAATTTAGCATTGTAACTTTTTGTATTTAAGGTTATATTAAAGATAACAATTTTGCACCAAATAAGGTAAGGCATGGCTGATAATCTAATATCGGAAATATATAAAAAATTCTTTTGGATCGGCATCGCGCTGCTGGATATTCTTTTAATAGGCACCATCGGATATTGGTTTGTCGGCGAAGGCAAATATTCAATGCTCGACTGCCTCTATATGACCGTCATAACCATCGCTACGATAGGCTACGGCGAGATAGTGGATATGTCCAACAAACCCGCAGGCAGAATATTTACCATGATCTTATCGTTTTCGGGCATCGGCATACTTACCTATATACTGTCGAGCCTTACAGCCTTTGTTGTGGAAGGCGATCTGAACGAAACATTCCGGAGGAGGAAGATGGAAAAAATGATAAAAAAATTCAAAGACCATTATATCGTGTGCGGCATAGAAGGAGTCGGCTTTCATATTTTAAGCGAATTACACGAAACGCAGAGACCTCATGTAATTATCGATCTCGACAGGAAAAAAATAGAACGGGTTCTTGAGACATTCAAAGATCTCGTTTTCATACAGGGAGACGCGACAGACAACGATACTTTACTGAAGGCCGGGATAATGGAGGCTACGGGTTTGTTCGCGGTATCAGGCGACGACAACCAGAATCTTGTAATCAGCCTTACGGCAAAACAGCTTAATCCCAATATAAGGGTCGTAGCCCGATGCCATGACCTTAAGAATATCGAAAAAATGAAAAAGGCCGGCGCCGACGCCGTAGTGTCTCCGACTTTTATAGGCGGCCTTAGAATGGCGTCCGAAATGGTGAGACCGGCGGTAGTTTCATTTCTGGATACGATGCTGCGCGACAAGCAGAAGAACCTGCGAATAGAGGAAGCGCCCGTTCCCGCTTCATTCGCGGGCAAATCCATTGCCGACCTGAATTTAAAAAAATATCCTGGCGTGCTTTTAATGGCCGTCAAGACAAAAGATGACTGGGCTTATAACCCGCCCGACGGCTATATCTTAAAGACTGAAAATACGTTGATCTTCATGACTACTCCTGAAGAACGATTTACATTAGAAAAGGTTTTCTCCTCCTGATTGATAAGACTGTGGGTTATTACGAATTTAAAATCACCATAGCCGATGAATCCAAAGATGCTGTTATGCATCAATTGTCGGAAATCGGATGCCTCGGAATCGTCGAGAACGACGCTTGTTTAACCGCATATTTCTCCGACAATGCCGGAATAACAACGATATTAAACGGCATAAACTCATTCGGAGCAATACTTCAAAAATCGGGTCTTGATGATACCCTGTCATTCGAATATGTCTTTATCGGCGAAAGGGACTGGAATGAATCGTGGAAAAAGAAGTTCGAACCTATAGATGTCGGAGATGCCGTTACGATCCTGCCTCCGTGGGAAAAAGAAAAAGCAAGACGCATTAACCTTATCATCGACCCCGGCATGGCGTTCGGAACCGGGCATCATGAAACCACAAAGACCTGCCTCGCGCTGATAGAAAGATTATTGAGAGGGCTCTCGCATAGAGAAAGCTTCCTCGATTTCGGCACAGGCACGGGGATACTCGCCATAGCCGCGCTGAAACTCGGATTTAAACGCGCCGTATGCGTAGATACGGACCCTCTCGCCGTAGACGCGGCAAAGAGAAACGCGGAGCTTAACGGCATTGAAAATATAGAGGTCATAGAAGGGGGCATAGATAAAACAGGTGAAACTTTTGATTTCATAGCCGCAAACCTGCTCTCCGAAATCCTGATTCAAAATGCGGCTTCAATAGCTCAACGTCTCGGACCGGGCGGTATAGCCATGCTCTCCGGTATGATTGTCAGTCAGGAAACTGACGTTATAAAGGCGATGGAAAGTAACGGCCTGCGGCTGAAGGATAAAATTATTGATGGACGCTGGGTGTCCGTCATACTTACACATTGAACCTGAAATTGATTATATCCCCGTCTTTGACCTCGTAAGTCTTGCCTTCAAGCCTGAATAGCCCCTTATCCTTTGCCGCCGAGGTGCTCCCGCAGGAGATAAAGTCTTCATAGCCCACTATCTCCGCCCTGATAAAGCCCCTCTCTATATCGGAATGTATCTTGCCTGCCGCCTGATGCGCGTTAACGCCCTTTTTGATAGTCCATGCCCTGACCTCGTCTTCCCCTGCGGTAAGAAAAGATATCAACCCTAAAAGGTCGTAGCTTACATTGATGAGCTTATTGAGCGCGGGCTCCCGTATACCCAAGTCGTCGAGGAATGCCTTCGCGTCTTCCGCGGACATCTGGGCGATCTCCATTTCTATTTTGCCGCATAATGTTACTACCTTTGTTGTCTCTGCCGTTCCTTTGGAATCGAAATACTTTTCAGCGTCTTTCTGTAAATTAACGGACTTTTCGGTATTCAGGTCTTTTTCTCCGATATTCAACACAACCACTTCGGGCTTTGTGGAAACAAACTGAAGATGCTTCATTACCTTTTGCTCCTCATCGTCGAAACTTACATTTCTTAGAGGTATCTCTTTCTCGAGGGCATCCTTGCATTTAATCAGAAGTTTTTTTTCGGCCTCATTGGGCTTTTTGCCTTTTTTAGCGCCCTCCTCCATCCTCTCAAGCCTCTTTTCCACGAGTTCTATGTCTCCGAATATCAGTTCGAGTTCCAGCGTCTCGATATCTTTCATCGGAGCTATCTCGTTCATCGGGTGCGCGATGGAATCGTCTTCAAAAACCCTCACTACATGAACAATAGCGTCAACGTCTTTTATGAGGTCGAAGACCTTTCTGTTCTGAACGGCATCGCCCTTTGTAAGCCCTATATAATCGACATATTCGACCGAGGCGTAAGTAATCTTTTTGGGATTATATATTTCGGAAAGCTTATCTATGCGTGGATCGGGCACTTTCACCGTGCCGTAATTCGGGTCTCCGCTTACCGTGGCGTAAACCGTGGTTTCGATATTCTGCCCTGTAAGGGCGTTAAAGACTGTCGTCTTTCCTGAATTGGAAAGTCCTATTATGGCTAATTTCACGTTTCCTCCGGATATATTTTGCTTTTAAATCAATTTAAATCTTCTCTCGCGGGCAGTGTTTTTTATTATCATTAACGCGGTATAGAGCCGCTGAAGTTTTATATTTCTCCTTCTTATCAAAACAATATCGTCATATGGAAATGGTTCCGTCCGTATTTCTATCTGCCTGCGCTCTATTGCCTTGCAAAGAGATTTGACTGCATTCTCGTCGAATGACTTCAGAAACAGCGGATTCACGGAAATAAACCCTTCCGATATATCGGATACTATAGCCTTAAAATTCCTTTTTGCCTGATCCGCCATTTGCCCGTATCCGGATCACTCGCTTTCTGTTTTCGGTTCTTTTTTCACAAACAAAGGCGATATCCATATGCCTATCTCATAGAGCAGTATTATAGGCACTGCCATCAACGTCTGATTGAACGCGTCGGGCGTGGGCGTCAGAAAAGCTGCGATTATAAAGGCTATCAATGCGGCATATTTCCTGTTCTTGGCGAGGGTCTTGGGCGTAACTATGCCGAGTTTCGTCAAAAATATTATTATTATCGGAAGTTCAAAAACCGCGCCGAACGCGAGGATGAACTTCAGGCAAAAGTCCACATACTGCCCCACTGAAAGCATGGGCATTAAAAAATCTCCTAATTTGTAGTTAAGCAAAAATCCCATTGCGAACGGAAGGACTATAAAAAAACAGAATGAGGCGCCGACCATGAAAAGACCGGTTGCAGAAAAAATGAACGGCAGCACGTATTTCCTTTCCCTGGGCAGGAGGCCGGGAGATATGAACTTCCACAACTGATGGAATATTACCGGCAGGGAAGCCATTATTCCCACCACAAAAGCCACCTTTATATTCATCCAGAAGGCTTCGGCAGGCGCGAGGAAGATGAGCTTCATCCCCTGCAGTTTTTCCTGAGGGACGAAATGAACATACATGTTTTTGACCGAAAAATCCAGACTGTATTTAAGCGGGAACATTAGGGCCTTAAAAATATATTCGGAAAAATTAAAGGCTATTGAAAAGGTGATAAACAGCGCGATTAAAGATATTGTTATCCTGTTTCTTAGATCGGAGAGGTGTTCGGTAAGAGGCGCTTTTTCATCCTGCATTTACTTGACCTTGCTCCTTCTCACCGGTTTCCGGGGAATCATTTTTTTTCGCCTCTTCATTCTGCTCTATCTTGGAAGTATCCGGCTCCAATGACACCGGCTGTTTTATCTCTTGCATCTCCGCGTCCATCTGCTCTTTAACGCCGTGCATCGCCCTTTTGAGTTCAGCCAAACCCTTGCCGATGGTCCTTCCGAGTTCGGGCAGCCTCTTGGGGCCGAAGACAAGCAGCGCGACTACGAATATTACGATAAGTTCCTGTATTCCGAGATCGAACATAACGTTACATTATAAACCATGAGCGGACATTTTGTCATTGGCGGGCGAATATTATTCTTCGTATATCTTCCGGATATTCTTTTTCTCCGGCGGCAGTATCACGCTGACCGAAAACATAAGGCGGAGATCGGGAGTCCTGTTCTTTATATCGAAGCCCGCTCCCAAAGTAGTGTATACATTATCGGTAGTCGCAATCCTGTACCCCAGCCTCCATTCGAGCAGGTCTATCTTGTTTTTAAAATAATTTTTTTTGCCGGTAATTTCCACGAGTATCTTCGAATCATGCGTGACGGCGAGTTCGGAGCCTAAATTAACGGTGTATTCCGATTTCAGACCCGCCTTCTGGGGGCTCGAATAGAGGGCGTTGAAATGCCCTTTAAACGGGCCTATCTTCTTTGTCAGTATCACGCCGCCTCCGGCGCTGCCTTCGGTTGTGAATTCCTCCTTGCCGGAAGAGGGAGACACCGTCAACATATAAGCCACGGCCGGCATGTAATCGGCCTCATCTATAATTCTATGCTTAACCCCGAGATTATAGTCTTCAAACCCGTCAACCCTGTTCTCCCATTCGGTTACATATGGAAGCGTAAAATTAAGCTCAAACTTATCGTGTATGCCGTATGCAAAATTGAAAGTTGCGCGATAGAAACCGGGGTCGTAAACTTTTTCGATTCCAAGACCTAATCCGACCTTGTTTTGCTTGAGGCTCTCCGCGCTGAATGTAGAAAATACGCCGTAAGGGGATAGGGGCTGCAAGCCTTTTACGTCAAAGGCTTCCGCAGAAGCAACGAACGGCATTAAATATAGGAGCAATGAAGCGATGAAGTAATGGAGTATCCGTTTTTTCATTGTGTATGAGAATATCAAAAAAGCGGTATTCTGTCAAATAAAACAGGCAACTTATAGCTCATGGCTCATGGCAGTTTTAGCATCTATGAGCTAATGCTATTTCCCGAACGGGCAAATGGGATACCTGCATTCCTTGCAATTAAGGCAAAGTCCGCCGTGTCCGAGTTCGGCAAGCTCTCTTCTTGTAATCTTCTCCCCGGCAAGCACCCTCGGCAATATCAAATCGAATATGGTTGTTTTGTGATACATGCCGCAGGCAGGAATGCCGAGAACGGGGATCCGCTGCTCTTCCGGGCCGACATATGCCGTGAGAAACATGGCGCCGGGAAGCACTGCGGAGCCGTATGATATATCCTCCGCGCCTAAATTCCTTATCGCAAACCTTGTTACGTCATCCGGGTCTACGGACATGCCGCCTGTCGTAATCAGCAGATCCGCTCCCGCTTCGATAAGCTCTTTTAATCTGGCTTCTATAAAACCTTCATCGTCCGGGGCATAGTATATACCTACCATCTCTCCGTCAAATGCCTTTATTTTTTTAGTAATGACCGGAGCGAACGCATCCTTTATTCTTCCATAATAAACCTCGTTGCCGGTAATGACTACTCCGACCTTCGGTTTTTTGAATTCCCTGACTTCAATTACATTTTGACCGCCGGCGATTGAGACCGCATCTTCCACCATCGTCTTTTTGACTACCAGCGGTATCGCCCTTGTTCCGCCTACAAGTTGTCCTTTCTTGACCGGCGTATTGTTATGAAGCGTCGCGCACATCACGTCTCCGAGCATATTAAACCGGAGAAGCGCATCCTTATTGATTTTTAAAAGGCCGTTCCGCTCCGCAATTATGTTTATCTTGCCTTCTTTAGGCTCGCCCTCCATCTTCACGCCCCCGCCCATTAAAGACTTTGCCATAGCATAGGCGGCGTCGTCCTCGTGAACTTCATTTTCCGCGATATTCAGAACAAACAGGTTTTCCTTGCCGAGCCTCTGAAGACGGCTTATATCTTCCTCCTTCACGATATGCCCTTTCTTGAAAGCCCTGCCCTTAAAATCTTCCTGTTTTATCTCCGTGATGTCATGGGCCAAGACCATGCCCACGGCTTCTCCTACCGGGATTGTTTTAACGCCGAGCCTGTTTCTCGTATCGGAACCCTGAATATCGCACATAATATCCTCCTAAGATTTCGCCTGCCTGCCGAATATCGTTTTAAATTTTTTATCGACTATTTCCTTTATGCCGTCTTCCATAAGCTCATAATGTTTTAGGAATTTCCGGGCATCTTTCGTTAGTGCCGCGCCGCCGCCGTTTTTGCCTCCGGCCTGCCTTTCGACCAGCTTTATGCCGAGCCTTTCCTCCATCGCCTTTATATAGCTCCATGCCTTCCTGTATGAGATGTTTATCTCTTTTGCCGCCTGATTTATGGAGCCGTATTTATCTATGGCCTGAAGCAGGAATCTCCTGCCCCTGCCGAAGACGGGTTCTCCGTCCACCTCTATCCAGAGCTTCGATTTGATCTCTATACCGCTATGACTTTTTTGCATAACGCATTATAATAAAAAAGCCTGTTAATCCGCAACCCCTTCTTGCAGCCGGTCTATTTTGCCCGTGATCGTTATATTCTGCATCCAGAATACGCCCTTAAGAGGAGACAGCATGCCCTTAAGCGTGCTCTCTATAAGTTGTTTTGCAAAATCCTTTTTTGATATGTCTATCTCTCCCTCTACCGTATGAATATGGAACCCCTCGGCATCGACCAGCACGGTTACGGAATCCGAATCGATACCGAACGAACGCGCTATGCCGCACAATATATTGGCAATGTAGTTTTGCGTAAATTCGTTCAACGGGATGACATTGTTATTTACGGACAGGGATGTGTTCACTTTTTGTAATACCCTCCCCCGGCGCAGGGCACGCATAATACTTTTCCTTCCTTGCTTACGTCCCTCATATCCTGAACGTATTCCCCGCATCCTTCGCATTTAACCCTTTTCATCGGCCTTCCGGGCATGTCCTCGGGCTTTATCTCGACCTTGACGTTCATTATATCGAAAAGATCTTCGTCGGACATTATCTTATATGCCTCAAGCTGGGCCTTATATTTATCCTGTATTTCGGGGAAGTATTCTTTGGCCTTGTCTCTCGCTTCTTCTTTTGCTATTACCCTCACGGCTTTGCCTGTTTTAAGGTTTACGAACGTGGCAGCCATCTTGCCGTAATCCATGAATTTCATTGTCCTGTGGCCGAGGCTGCATCCCGTTACGGACTGAACCGCATCCGTAGCGCACCTGTCCATCTCCACAAAAACGATGATATTCTTCCTGTCTTTACCTTTGGATTCTTCTATACCCGCGTTTTTCAATCCGAGCATCGACATCTTTACCCCGAGCACCTGCCCCGGACAAAGATGGCCGTGTATCTTTACCGATTCGTTTAAAAGAGATTCAAAGTCCATTGCGTTTTAACCCTCGCATAATAATACGCCTTTGGCGCTGTAAAATTCAAACGGGTTATCGCCTGAAAATCCCTTCTCTATCTTTACGGAACAGGCCATGCAAAAATCCCTGCAAAGGCCGCATCCATTGCATAGAGATGTGCTGAAAAAGAGTTCCCTGTCTTCATCCTTATCTTCTATCTTCAACGCGCCGGTAGGACACATTCCTATGCACGCGAAGCAATTATTGCAGGTATCCGTTACGCTGACGTCGTAGTAGTAATTCTTCAGCAATTCTTTTTGTGTTTCATCAGGAAGCATCTTGATCGCCCTGTTGAGCAGTTCGCGCTTTAAAGGCAGTTTTTTGGCCGAATACGACTGCGTATGTTCGATATCGTCTTCATTGTCGAATAGTCCCGCGGCCTGAATAAAGGTCAGATTTTTTATGGCTTTGAAAAATCCCCGCCTGTCGTATGAAACGTCCTGAAAGTCGAGTCCGGAGGTGTCTCTAACAGGTTTTATCTTTCCTGAGATATTCAGCGATGTTTTTGTTTCTATATCGGCTATCCTTTTTTGCAGGATATCGGCTATAAAACCGTTTTTGCAGTCCGCGCATCCGGTCATGTCTATCTGGAGCGGATTCCGCATGTATAAATAAAGGGCTATTATATGCTCTTCCGACAAATAACCGAAACAGTATGTCTGCGCGTGATGAGGTTTTTTTGCATTGTTCCTGCATCCTAATACAGGGGATTCTATCGAGGGTTCGAGTTTTCTGAGTTTGGAGATTACCGAATAAAAATCATGCCCTTTTATTTCAAAGCAGTCGGACGGACATGCCGATATGCAGAGCATGCAGGCGGAGCAGTTCGAATCGCCGACCGTTACGTCTTCGTATATTGTTATCGCCTCAGACCGGCACTGCTCTATGCACCGGTTGCATTCGTTACGGTTGAACCGCATCCTCATGCAGCGGGAACGGTCGGTCTCTATACAATCTACGGCGTTTAACGCCTTGTCTATGATCTTGCCTTTAAACATTTAATTAAGCGTATTTTGTATCTTCTCCGGAATGAGAGCTTTCAGATCATCCGAAACGGCTGACTTAACGGCAAATGTTGACAGACATCCGGCCAAAGCCCTGTAAAATTCATTTTCCGTTCCTTCCGTTATTTTATCGCAGAACGGCTTGATCCATTTCCCTAAAAACCTGTGCAGAAACAATTCCTGAACCTCTATAAAATGAGCCGTCTTTTCATTATCCTTATTTTCGAGAGCTTCAATCTCCTTGAATATGAGGTAATACATAAACTCAAGCTCGACCGCTATGTGATCGGGCAATTCTTTGAAGTTTTCGTCAATCGCAAGGCCTTCGTCTTTATATATTTTCATGACCTCTATTGTGGAGTCGCCCATTGTCCTTCTGCCTTCATCCAGATATACGGAGCCGTAAGGCGGAGCGATAAGTTCATTAGGCCCTATAAAGAGACTCGCATAATCGACAAGAAGATCTTCATTGCTGTAATTTAGAATTGTCTCGCCCATTTTTTCGGAAAATATTGCCGCATCGGGGCAAGCCTGTTTTAAGAGCAGCGTAAGATTCTCGAATAATCCTTCCTGCACAAAAACCTCTTTTTGAGGCTGATAAAAACATGCGGCAATGAGCTTATAGCTCTCACATCTTGCCTGTTCGTATTGCATAGTCTGCCGGGAAATATTCACATTCACCTCTAATCGGATTTTAAAATAATGCGGATGGGACTACAAATGTAGTCCCATCCGTTTCTGAAACAACAGAGTTGTTGCAGTCGCTTACTTCCTGACCGAGAAGCTCCTGATGTAGTATACATTAGGCATTGTGCCTTTTTCACCCGGCTTCAATGTCTCGCCCTTGCTGTTCTTGAGTTGAGCAGGCTTATGTTTCTTGATAAGCTTGCTTACATCGCTGTCCTTGTCATTGAGGTCGCCGAATACTCTGGCGCTTGCAGGACATGCAGCGACACAGTTGGGCAGTTCGCCGTTAAGCACCCTGTGCTCGCAGAATATGCACTTTTCGACCTTGCCTGCAACTCTTACGCTTGCATAGTCGGAGTGCTTGTACATCGTGCGGTGAGGAGGCGTATCGCCTGCCTTCTGAGAAATCTCGGCTCCCGATGCAGTGCAACCAGCAACGACCTCTTTCTTATCCTTGTAGAAAGGATGAACCTCATCCGTAAAGTCGTTAAAGCTTATAACGCTGTACTGCGCTCCGGACTTATCCACGTCCGTTGAACTGTAAGGACATGCCTGCTGGCACTTGCGGCATCCGATACACCTTTCCATGTTGTGTATCGTCATGCCGTTTTCATGCTTGTGCATTGCCTTCGGAGTTACAGGGCAAGCCTTCACGCAAGGAGCATCCGTGCAGTGGTTGCAGTTCACAGGCATTACAGCAAACTTACCATTCGGGAACTTTCCTTCCGCCTTCATCAAAAAATCCGCCCAGTTAAAGGTCTGTCCCTTAGCCCTGTCCTGAGTGTTGTTCTCCGTTTTGCAGGCCAAAGCACATGCTCCGCAGCCTACACACTTCTGTAAATCTATAACCATTCCGTATTTAGGCATCTATCTTTACCTCCTTTCCTTAAGCCTTCTCGATTTTAACGCCGGTAAATCCGCCGTTTCTTACATTTGCGCCGCTCAAGCGTTCGGTCTCAAAGGGCATTATCTCATTGTTGTTTACGCCCCTTGCGGTCTTGCCGAATTCCTTTGAAGCGACCTTGCCGTAGGCCCAGTGTCCCTGACCATAGCATTTGGCGACTGTGCCCGGACGGATACCTTCCCACAGCTTTACTTTCAGCATGTAGCTTCCGGTTACTGTGGTTATCTTAACCGTATCTCCGGTTTTGACGCCGAGCTTTGCGGCATCCGCAGGGTTGATCTGGAGCAGGTCTTCGTGGCTCTCATCCCCGAAGTCAACCTTATGGAACTCATAATACCACGGAGCATTCTGGCTTCTGCCTTCCCTGTTGAGCCTCGATTTGTAATCGATAAAGGTAAACGGATACTCCTTCACATCGCCGAACCTGTAAGGCGACTCATAGTGAGGCACAAAGGCAAGCTCTCCCTTTGCCTCGTAATTACATACCTTAAGGATGTCGTCCACATCGGTTTTGTGTTTTTTCGCGTGATCCGTCAGCGTCTTTTTCAAAGTCTCGCTGTAGAACTCGAACTTCTTTGAAGCCGTATGGAATTTGCCTCCCCACCTGCTCTTATATTTATACGCCTCAGAGTTCCATACACCGCGCTGCCTGTAGTCTTCCCAGCCGTTAATCTTGTCGCCAATCTTGGCGCCGGCCGCGGTCCATGCCGGAGAGGTGTAATATTTAACCGCATAAAGAGCAAACTCTTTGCCTGTCCTTGGAGACATGCCTGTTTCGGGGTCCTTGAACTCCTTTGTAAGATAATCATAAAGATTCGGGAACCCTTTTTCTTTAAGCTTTTCAGCGATAAGGAAAGGCATTTCCGTCTCATCATGCTTTACATCCCAAAGCGGCTCCACAACCGGCTGAATGAGTGATACATGGGCATGCCTGTTCTGTTTCTGCTTTACAAACGCCCATTTCTCAAACATAGTGATCCTTGCGGGAAGAACGATATCCGCAAACTGAGTTATCTCAGCTATGTTGGTTGTCAGATGAGCAAAGAAAGGTATCTTTGCCATCGCCTTTTCCCATCTCTGAGCGCCGGTGCAGGAGAACGCAAAATTATTCATATATCCGATGGCGACCTTTATCTCATTGGGTTTGTCCGCGAGTATGCCGGTAGCAACATTGTTGGCAATAGATCCGCCGCCTGACTTTTTGTTGAGCGCAGGATATGCCTTCTCGCCTCTCCAGTCTATCTTTTTCATCTTTGTATGTTTCTTGGCGAGGTCGTCCTGATATTTGTCCACCTTCGGCATCTTATTGGCAGCCTGCTTTGCTCCGCCGAGAGTGCCTCCCACATTGTCAACAGCTCCTAAAAGTCCGTTCAGGGCATGGACAGCCATCGCGCTGTATCCGCCTCTTACCTGCATTGCCGCGCCGGGGCCAAGCCATACGCATACATTGGGCGCTGCTTTGCCCATTCCCTTTGCAACCCTGACTATCTGCTCTTTAGAAATTCCTGTAACTTTAGCAGCCCATTCAGGAGTCCTGTCTTTAACCTCAATGTTCCACCACTTCACGAGACCATGGGTCTCTTTCTCGGCAAAAGCGGCTTCGTCCACCTTCTGTCCGGCCTTGAAGAGATTTTTGCCGTCTTTGAAATCGCCGACGAATTCCTTGCTCCATAGTCCTTCCGTAAGTATTACATGCGCAAGGGCTGTTGCAAGAGCGCCGTCCTGTCCGGGAATTATCGGAAGCCATTCCTGTGCCTTTGTAGCTGTGGTCTGTTGCCTCGGGTCGACAACGGCTACTGTAGCCTTGTCAAGCACGTCTCCGAATCTCTTGATGAAAATGGGCACCTGCCTGTTGGAGTTTGCAGGGTCGCATCCCCATATCACAAGGTATTTCGTGTTGGCAATGTCGTAATCCCTGTATCCCCACATCCCTTCCGTGTAATATGCGCCGAAGTTCTCCGCCTCTGCACAGAGGGAACTGTGAGATATATTATTCGGAGAGCCGATGATCTTGGTCATGGCGTCATAGATAACATCTCTCATATACGAATACCTGCCGCGCAGGAGGAGATACTTTTCAGGTTCGTTGTTTTTCCTCAATTCAAGTATCTTATCCGCTATGGTATTTAATGCCTCATCCCATGTAATAGGAACGAATTTAGGATCGACGCCCCTTCCCTTCATGGGATTTGTCCTTTTCATCGGGACCTTTACCCTGTCCGGATCATAAAGCTGCTGTAGGGACATATGCCCTCTCGGACATACATTGCCTTCATTCTGCTTTGAATATTGGTTGCCTTTGACCTTTACCGCCCTTCCGTTCTGGACGAAAATTTCGACGGGGCACCATGTGGTGCAACCCTGACAAGTAGATGCAATCCACTTACCGGGGTCTGTGCTGCCGCCGGCTTTTTCTCCTGCGAGCGGCTTAGGCACCGCTGCAAAAGCGTTGAGCGACGGTCCGGCTATTGCTACTGCCGCGCCGGCTGCCACGCCTGCCTTCAGAAAATCTCTTCTTTTGATCTGCATCCTTTTACCTCCTGTGTTTGGTTTGACGAATAAGCCTTGTTTTAACAATTTCAACTCTCAAAAACATTACCCCGAAAAAACTAAATCGTTTTTTCACCCCCCTCCTTTCCTGATATCCTGGTCTTTGAAGTTTTTTATAAAACCTTATAATACAATCAACTTTTATGCCTGATTTAACTAATTGTATTTCAAGGATTTTGATTTAAGGGTGTGTTACGAAAAATAAACACAATTTAACAAAAAATCTACTTTTATTATAATTATCAATGAGTAAGAGCTTTGCGGCGTAAAAATAGATTTGTTACGATTAGGTAACGCTTATTTCTCTTTCAGATCCGGGGAAGGCAGGCCTATATGATAGCCCTGCGCGTAGTCCACACCCATCGATTTCACTGAGTTCAGCACATCGATATTCTCGACATGCTCCGCGATGGTCTTTATACCGAATTCCTTGGAAAGCACTACCATTGTACGAACTATGGCCATATCTTTTTTGTTCCTCGACATGCTCCTGATGAACTCGCCGGCTATCTTTACAAAGTCTATGGGGAAGCGCTTTACATAATAAAAACACGAAAAACCCGAACCGAAATCGTCTATCGCAAATTTAAACCCGGAAAATTTGAGATTGTCCACGAACTTTTCGAGCAGGGTTATATTCTTCAAAGTATCCTTCTCGCTTATCTCAAAGACAATCCTCCCCGGGTCGATATCGTATTCCCTCGTAAGCCTGATAATATTAGGGATAAATTCGCTCAAGACAAGGGACTTTGACGAAAGATTGATGAATAAAAGCCCCTTGTATCCGTCGTCTTTTATCTTCTCGAATGCCTTTTCCATGACGATCAGATCGAGCCTGCTGATCACACCGAGTTTTTCCGCGACCTCTATGAATTCCGACGCGTTCATTACTCCCTTGTCGGTCTCTATCCTGCTGAATATCTCGTAACATTCGATATCGCCGGTCCCGGCGTTCATTATCGGCTGGAAGTAAGGGATTATCTTTTTCTGCTCTACGGCGTTCGTGATCGAGAGCGTCTTTTCGCTTATCGCCTTGAAAGTGTCTATAATATCCCTTTCGGTCGGCACGGCTATCTTATTTTTACCCTCGCTCTTTGCCTTATACATCATATTGTCGGCAAATATGAAAAGGTCTTTGGAATTGTCGGCATGGTCCGGGAATACTGCCATACCTATCGATACCGTAGCCCTGACCGGCGTCCCGTCAGGCGCCGATAGCGATAACTTTCCCACGTTTTCCATTATTCTGCTTGAAACAAGGAACGCCTGCTCTTCGTCGGCCTCCGGAAGCACTACGACAAACTCGTCCCCGCCGTATCTCGAAAGTATATCCCCAAGTCTTAAGGCTTCCTTTACTTTCAAAGCGAATTCGGACAAGAAATTATCTCCAAAAGCGTGACCGTAAGAGTCGTTAATGTTTTTAAAATTATCGAGGTCTATCACGAGGAGCGAAAATTTATACCTGTGCCTGTCGGCCCTTCCTATCTCGTATCCCAGAAGTTCCCAGAATATCCTCTGGTTGTAAAGGTTTGTCAGAGGGTCTCTCGTGGCGTAGTATTCGAGGTCTTTTGTGAATTTGGATATCGCCTTTACGGAGCCGACCACGTTTAAAAGCGTAGATAAAATACTGTCAACTACGAGGGAGCGTATAGCATCTGCCGCCGACTTGGACTGTACCCCTATGCCTACGACGCCCCCTATTTTCGGGGTATCGAGGATCAACGATTTCGTCTGGAGTTCTATGTCTTCCTCTCTAAGTTCGCATAGTTTTCCCGAAGGGTCCGATATATTGTGGTTAATCTTTATGTTATTATCCTTAAACCTTACGTTCTCCTTCAATATCTTCTGTTTGACTATTTTTTCAACCCTTGTTTTTGTTATCTCGGGCGGTTCGTTTCTCCAGAATATCTCGAGGTCGTACAGGTCTTCCTCTATCTTGAATATCGAAAAAAGGGTATACGCCTCCATTACCTTATTCACTTCGAGCAAAAGGGCGCTTACGTATTCCCTCCAATCCCTGACCACCTCGGACGTGATCACGAATTTTTCCAATATCCTTATCTCGAATTCAAGGATATCCTTGTCGACCGCCAGCCCCCTGATCTTTCTGGCGAGTTCCCTCACTTCCGATAATGTCTCGTTGAATTCCGCGAACCCGGTCTCGACAACGGCAAAGTTGTTGAGTTTTGTGAGGTCCTTGACGCTGTTTATCTCGCTGACCCTGTCATGAAAGAACCGTGTTGACCGCTTTATTCTCGCGTTCAGAAATGTGGAGACCGCGCCTGCCATAAGGAAGGGAATCGGCAAAAGCATAAAAAAGAATACATTGAATTTTCTTTTTGCCTCGTTGATCGCAGGGCTTATGTCCTGCTGTATCTTCATTACGCCGAGGACTTCTCCGGTGCGCGCGCCGGCATGACACTTCAGGCATCTGTCCTCCGCCTTGATCGGGTAAATGTTTATAATAATGGGGTCAGCCTTATATGTGATGGCATCTCCGGAATTAAATGCGTCAATGATATTCCTGCCCAATTCCGGCTGCTTTATCCTGCCGTAATCCCTCTCGACCGCCTCGCCTCTGAACATCTCTACCGTATAGGGGAATTCGGTGCGCGCTCCTTTTATGGATTTCAGAAAACCGTCGAGTTCATCTCTTGTCCAGCCGCGTTCCATAAGCTGAATCATCGAATTGAACATCTGATGAGATACCGCATCGGAAACATTGTCGGCGTTTTTAATAAAGGAATGCCTGTAAATGGACGACAGTACCAGATACGTCGCGTTAAAGCTTATATACGACGCTATCAAAACCGCGATGCAGACGAACGATTTCAAGCGAAACTGCGTGCTGACCAGTTTCCTGAGGACAGGCATTTTTTCAAGGGCTTTAAGAAGAGTTTCGCCTATTCTTTCCGACATCTTAATAATCGCCTCTTTCATCGGTTTTTATATCAACGCCTCCGGCATATTAGCTGCTATGACCCTGTTCCTTCCAATGTTTTTAGCCGTGTAAAGGGCATCGTCGGCAGCCTGTATGATCTTTTCCCATTTATCTCCGTCGTCGGGATATGAGGATACCCCTATGCTTACCGTCATCTTGCCGCTTGGCTGCGTCTCGGCCCTCGGAAATTTGTAGTTGTCTACGGCTTTTCTTATTCTTTCGGCTATCGAGATCGATTCTTCTTTGTCGCTCTCCGGAAGCAGTATTATGAATTCCTCTCCGCCGTATCTGCCCACAGAGTCGGTGTCTCTCAGGTTTTCGCCTATCATGTCGGCTATCATTTTCAATAGTATGTCTCCCTGCGGATGGCCGTTTGTATCGTTATAATGTTTGAAATGGTCTATGT
>Ga0209317_1000710_pt1 | contig 36680 bp, 34 predicted proteins | sample RifGroB2_FD_183994 | JGI IMG/M metagenome (GOLD analysis project Ga0209317, IMG submission 183994) | Soil microbial communities from Rifle, Colorado, USA - Groundwater B2 (SPAdes) (version 2) | ecosystem: Environmental > Terrestrial > Soil > Unclassified | place: Rifle, Colorado | collected... | reverse complement strand
CGAGGGGGCACTTGGGCGGCGGACCGAAGACGGTGCCATAGTTGAAGTAGGTATCCCTGAAGCAATATCCCGCCTTGCTCTGACACTCTGCCAACTCTTGACAATCGAAACAGGCGGAACCCTCAAACTTGTCCCGAGGGGGATAGACAAAATCAAGAAGCGACTCGCTGTTCCAGACCTCCATGATCGTTTGATGCAAAAGGTCGCCCACGAAAAACATTTCCTCCTGGGGAACCGTGTCACAGAGCACCACCTTTCCATCCGGAGTTATGGTCATGCTGCTGCGTCCACCCGAACATTGTGCACGCTCTTTCCAGCGTTTACCCTTGTCGCTGTTGCTACTGTCTGCCGCTGTACTGTGCTGTGACTGAACACCGGCTGAAGTAGCCGGTGCCGCCATGGCACCTTGCGCAGGCGCCTTTTCCAGGCCGGTCATGCGAAGGTCAACGTCAGGAAAATCCACTCTTGCCTGTTCGCACTGCTGCACTATCAAAATCCTGTCTTCCCGGCTCAGAAACAGGCTGTCGTTGTGCCTGTGAAAGGTCCTGTTGTACGCAGCCACGGAAATCTTACCGACTCCCATCTGTACCAGTTGCTTGATCCATTGGTGGACCTTCGGGGCGTTTATCGGAGTCACCACTGCCTTGACCCGCAAGTTGAACCCCCTCTGCACCAGGTTCCCGATACTTTCGACAGCTCTCTTGTAATAGCCCGGGCTGCCGGCCAACTCGTCCGCCGTCTCCTCGTCAGGGTCATCCATGCTGAATTGAATCTCCCTGATGTACTGATTAATGGGTCTCTTCATGCCGATCTCGACCAGCCGGTCCGCTATCTCCGCTGTGATGTGGCATTTGGTGGATAGAAGAAAAAGCATATCCAGTTTTATAAGCTCCGCGATCAGTGTCAGTGCGTCCTTGCGAAATAAAGGATCACCACCGGAGAGCGTAACCTGCTCGATGCCGAGGGCGCTTGCTTCTTGGAGGATCTCTTCCCACCGCTTTATGGAAAGCAGTTGGTCTGCTGGAATCTTGCGCCGATGTGCGTAGCAGTAGGCACAGTTAGTTTCACAGTCATTTGAGAACATGAGGTTCAAAGAAAGGGGGATGGCAGGTCTTTTCTGATTGCTGCCTTCGGGAATTGCTTTGACAAATTCAAAGGGCTTCATCCTCTTGACAAACGGCTCTAAATCCTGGGTCATGTTTACTATGGCATCACTTTCCTTGTTTGCAGCCAAAATTACTTTAGTCACGAATGCTTGCGATTTTTCCAGGCTCTCGAAATCGTGGGCATATTGAACTACCATTGACAGATGCCGGAAGGTCAACCTGCCATCCATCAGGGAGAGGGTTGCGCCAACCAACGGGGAAAGCATTGAATAATTGATCTGCTCGTGCTCATACTTGCACAGTAATGACCAATCGCCGCTCCGTTTAAGCCGCCAATAAGGGGATATTACAGGAATCGTCGTATCGGTTATTTGCATGTCTTTTCCCAATACCGCACAGTCTATCTCCATTGATATAGCTCCTCCTTATGGGATTGTTTTCAACAAGCTGTCGCATCAGCTATAAGTATTCCCAATACATCAGGTACTTAAAAAACACCGTTGGAGCAGGCAACGCAAGCAGTACGACTTGTCACGCATTCCAGGCCGCTGAGCAGCTCAATGACCAAAACAGTCTACTCTAATGTTAGTCTATGTCAATTGGTGTAATTTAATTGAATGTTGATCGAGCAACTGCTCGCCGATGCACCCAACTCTGCAAGGGAGGGGGCAGGAAGCGATTGTAATAAGATCGGTAGCCGAAGGAAATTCACGGCAGGAGATTGAATTCTGACAGTGGTGGGCCGTCCCATGCAACTGACAGAGCCTGCTTCCCCAGGTACTTGCTCGTGCGAAGATGCGGGCAGAAACAATCTATCCTGCTCCCATTCATTGACAGAATCGTCTGGTTTTGTAGACTACATGCAGCAAAAAACCTGGCTGACTACAAAGGGGTAGCTCGTATATGCGCGTACAGTTGTTTGGAACCTGTATGGTTGATTCCTTCTTTCCCGAAGTTGGGGATGCTACTGTGCGGCTACTTAAGCACTTCGGTGTGGAGGTCGTTTTCCCGCATGGGCAGACCTGCTGCGGACAGCCGGCCTTCAACGCGGGATATCGGGATGAGGCGCGGGGGGCTGCTGAGCATTTCCTCTCGGTCTTCACTGGCGATGATCCGATCGTAACTCCGTCCGGGTCGTGCGCCGCAATGGTAAAGCACCATTACCCCGGGCTTTTTCAGGGGGATTCTCCACTGGGGGAAAAGGCTAGAGGCGCAGCGGCCAGGGTTTTCGAGATGTCCCAGTTCCTGGTGCAGGTGCTGCGGGCTCACGAGAGGGTCTTTGTCGGCAGCGGCAAGATAACCTACCACTCTTCCTGCCACCTGACACGGACCCTGGGTGTCCGCGAAGAGCCGCTGCTCCTGATCTCTGCCCTGTCGGGGGCGGAATTCGTGCCGATGCCGGACGCGACCCGCTGCTGCGGGTTCGGCGGCATGTTCATGGCCAAACTCCCTGAGATCTCCTGCGCTCTCGCTGACGAGAAAGCGGACTCCATCATGGCCACCGGCGCCGATACCGTGACCGGCTGCGACAGCGCCTGCCTGATGACCATTGCCGACGGGCTGAAGCGGCGCGGCAGCGACGTCAAGGTGAAGCATCTCGTCCAATTACTCGCGGAGGGGGTATGAGCGAAGAGCAGACCAGCCTGAACTTTCGCGCCAATTCAGCCGCGTCCATAGCGGACCTCTCCCTGCGCGCCGCCATGAAAAATGCCACCGACACCTTCGGCACCAGGCGGACCGCGGCCTTCAGCGCCATCCCCGACGTCGAAGCCCTGCGCGACAAGGCCTCGGCGATTCGCATGTCGGTGCTCGACAACCTCCCCGCTTATCTCGAAGAGTTCGCCTCGAATGCCACCAGCGCAGGGGCAACGGTGCATCGGGCGCACGACGCCAAATCCGCCCGGGAGTTGATCGGGGCGATCCTGAAAGAGCGCGGCGTGAAGATGGCGGCCAAGGGAAAATCAATGGTCTCCGAGGAGATCGGCCTGAATGCGCATCTCGAGGCCGCGGGGGTCGAGGTGGTCGAGACGGATCTTGGGGAGTACATCATCCAGCTCGAAGGGGAGACCCCTTCTCACATCATCGTGCCTGCCATCCACAAGAACAGGCAACAGGTGGGTAGGCTTTTCGCGGACCGGCTCGGGGTGCCTTACAGTGAGGACCCGCAGGTGCTGACCAAGGTCGCCCGAAAGGTGATGCGGGAGAAGTTTCTCGCTGCGGACGCCGGGATTTCGGGGGCTAATTTCGCCATCGCGGAGTCGGGGAGCCTGGTCCTCTTCACCAACGAGGGGAACGGCCGGATGGTGACCAGCGTGCCGCCGCTGCACATCGCCATCCTCTCGGTGGAGAAAATCCTGCCAAAGCTTGACGATCTCCCGACCTTTATCCGCCTGCTGCCGCGCTCCGCCACCGGACAGGCGATAACGAGCTACCTCTCCCTCATCACCGGGACCCGAAAAGAGGGGGAGGCGACCGGCGCGCAGGAGTTGCACATCGTCCTTCTGGATAACGGGCGCAGCGAGATGCTTGCCGGCGGTTCACGGGAGATGCTGAAATGCATCCGTTGCGGGGCGTGCATGAACGTCTGTCCCGTGTACCGGACCGTGGGAGGGCATGCCTACGGATGGACCTACCCCGGACCTATGGGGATGGTGCTGACCACGCTGTTGACCGGGATGGAGAAGTCTTACCCGCTGGTGGATGCGAGCACCCTGTGCGGCGCGTGCGTGGATGTCTGCCCGGTGCGCATCCCATTGGTCGAGCTGATACTGAAGCTGAGGGAGCGCAGGAACAAGGAGGGGTTTTCAGATGTCAGGGAGAGGCTAGGCATGCGCTTCTTAGGGTACGCCGTCAAGAATCCGGCAGTCTTCTTCTGGATGGAGCGGGTCTCCCGGCTCTTCTGGCCGCTGATTCAAAAGATCAGCGGCAAAAACGTGGCAGGACGGCTCCCGGACCCCTCGCCAAGACCGTTCCACAGGAGGATGCCATGAGTCGCCAAGAGCTGGTCGCCATTTTCATGGAGAAGGCAGCGCTGGCCGCCGCAGGAGCGGTGCAGGTGACCGACTCCGAAGCGCTCACCGGCGCTGTGCGCCTGCTGGTGCACGAGGGGAAAACCGTTTACTGTCCCGCCATCACAGGGTTGGAGCAGGCTGCGGTGCGCGATCTGGCAACCCGGGTCGAGACCTACGGCGAGGCCGATGTGACCGTGGAGGAGGTGCTTGCCGGGATCGCCGAAACTGGGAGCATCGTCTGCGCCAGTGTAGAGGGGAGGGCGGTGCAGGCAAGCCTTTTGCCGTCGCATCATGTGGCGCTTCTCCCGGCGGGGAAAATTTACGCCACCTTGGAGGATTTCTTCGCCAGTCTCAAAGCGCCCCCGACCAACGTCGCGATCATCACCGGTCCGAGCCGCACCGCTGACATCGAGCTTACCCTGGCCATCGGCGTCCACGGCCCGGAGCGCCTCGACGTCGTAGTCACCTCTTTTTGACGCGGGCCGTTCCGGTAACGCTAGCCAGGACGCCGGAGACGTTGGACGCCGCGGACGAAAAATGTCTTTTGGTGTCAGGACCTGGTCTCGCAGCAGTCACCCAGCACGGAGTCGATCCCCTCCTTTTGGTTCGCGGACCCCATGGGAAATCCTCCTCATAACTCATGACCACCAAAACTCTTTGTCTTGCCGCATCACTGTTGCGGGGGGAAAGGGCGATGCCGGAGCAGGCAACAAGGAGAATAAGCAGGCCGTTCTAAATATTTCTCGACATCGGTTCCGCCCATTTTGTTTCAGGGGGTGGTGTGAAGGTTAAACGTTGCCAATCCTATCCTTGTCGCTGGATAATTTTCTACAGGAGGTGGCCATTGAACGCTCCGGTGCATTTCGCCCTTGCCAGCAGCAACTCATATCCGTCGGGCACGGGAAGTTACAACTACGATGGGTCCTTTAAAGTCGTGGTCCAGAACCTTGCCTTTCAGAAGCAGGTCTCAATCCGGGCACAGGTGGGAAGCGCATGGCAGGATATCCCTGCCGGCTACGTGCAGTCGTTACCGGGAAATCTCGAGCTTTGGAGCGCGCCGGCCACTAACGGCGAAGGGGAGTTCGTCGCAAAGTACACGGTAAACTCGATGACGTTCTGGGATAACAATGGCGCCAGCAATTACAAGTTTCCCCAGGCCTTCGACGAGTTCGTCGTACTGGCGGGAGCCGAATTCGAGGTGGTTCTCGGCGCAGCCGGAATCGGCGCCGGGGTACTGAACCTTCAGATAGGTGTTCAGAACCTGGCGTACTATAAGGAAGTGGGGATCGTTTTCACCACGGATGGCTGGGCCACGGTGCAGACAGCCTACGCCGGTTATTCCTCCACCATGAAAAGCGGCTTGGAGGTCTGGCACCTGACCCGGCCAATTGCCTCCGCAGGCCAGGTCGAGCTCGCTATCTTCTACAGAGTACTGGGTAGGGAATTCTGGGATAACAACTTCTGGCGCAACTACAGGGTGATTCCCGGCAGTACGACGAGCTGGGGCGATCCGCCGTAACGGGTACTGCCGGGAAGGAAGCACGGCATCGGGCGGTCTGTTCGAATAAAGCTGGTAACTGTGCAGGAGGGGAGTGGAGCAGGGGAACCAGGAACTGCAAGAATACTCTTGGCTGGCGGGCTGATGCTGTGCTACTTTTTGCAGGCAACATCATCATCCTTACGGCGGGATAAGACAGATGACACAAGAGTCGCGGATACAGATAGAATCGGGCTGGAAGTCGCATTTGCTGGAAGAATTTCAGAAGCCTTATATGAGAGAGCTGAAAGATTTCCTGCGCAGGGAAATCTCCAACCGAAAGACGATCTACCCGAAAGGGAGCGAGTTTTTCAACGCCCTCAATTGCACCCCTTTCGAAAAGGTGAAGGTCGTCATGCTTGGCCAGGACCCGTACCACGGACCCGGCCAAGCTCACGGGCTCTGCTTTTCCGTTCCCCGTGGCGTTGGCTGCCCCCCCTCCCTGATAAACATCTTCAAGGAGATACAGGCCGACCTGGGTCTACCGCTCGCGGATTTCAGGCATGGGCACTTGAAGGTTTGGGCGGACCAGGGGGTACTGCTGCTTAACAGCGTCCTGACTGTGGAGGCGGGTCAGGCCGCATCACACCAGGGTAAAGGTTGGGAGACTTTTACGGACCGGGTGATAGCCGAACTGAACGAGAAGAAGGATCACGTCGTCTTCATGCTCTGGGGCGCCTACGCCCAGAGAAAGGGTGCAGTCATCGACGAGACCAGGCATCTCGTTCTGAGGGCGCCGCATCCGTCGCCGCTCTCCGCGCACCGCGGCTTTCTGGGATGCCGGCATTTTTCCCAGGCCAACGCATACCTCATGAAGCACGGGCTCGGTCCCATCGACTGGCGCCTTCCCTGACAACAGCACTGCCGCATTTCTGCGTCAGCCCAGGTGCGGCCGGTGCGCCTGAACGCCTGAGCCGGCATGCAGGGGCGCCGCTGCCCGCAAACCCACCACCTGTTTCCCCTAACCATCCCCTAGCGAAGCTGCCAGTACGGGTCAGTAGCTGAACTGGCAGATCTGACCCTTGAGGTTCGCCGAAAGCCTGTTCAACTGGTCCGCCGTCGACATCGATTCGCGGTTGGCTCTGGCCGCTCCCTGCATAATCCCCGTTATCTGGTGCACGTTGTTGCTGATTTCCCGGCTGGCGGCGCTCTGCTCCTCGGCCGCCGTGGCGATCTGCCCTATCTGCTGGGTCACCTCGTTGATCTGGTTCAGGATCTCTGCCAGGCTTTGCCCCGATTTCACCGAGTCCTGCGCCCCCTTTGCTGCTTCACTGGCGCTTTCCTGCATCACCTGCACCGCCCGGCTGGTCTCCTCCTGCATGGAGCGTATGTTGCTCTCGATCTGCTTGGTGGCGTTGGTGGTCCTCTCGGCTAGGCGGCGCACCTCGTCTGCCACCACGGCGAACCCGCGTCCCTGTTCTCCTGCCCGCGCCGCCTCGATAGCAGCATTCAGGGCGAGCAGGTTGGTCTGGTCCGCGATGTCCTGGATAGTGCTTATGATGTCGCCTATCTGCTCGGATTTCGCCCCGAGGCTGCTGACGCTCTCCGAGGTGATGCGCACCTTCTCGTTGATGAGCTGCATGCCGCGTATGCTGCGCTCCACATCCGCCGCCCCGACCGTCGCCATCTCGCAGGCACGCTGCGCGCTATCCACGGCATGAAGGCAGTTCTTGGAGATATCCGCCGAGGTGGCTGCCATCTCCTCACCGGCCGTTGACACGGTCTCGGTCTGTGCCGCGACTGCCTCGGTGGTTTGTGCCAGCTTGCCGGTGCTGCTGTGCAGTTCGGAGCTGGCGCAGGCCACGGAGCTGGTGTTTTCCGCGACGCTGACAACTATGGCATGGACCCTATCGATGAACTTGTTGAAGTAACGGCTGGCGGTCCCTATCTCGTCGCTCGATTCGTCGAGGCGGTGGGTGAGGTCGCCGTCCCCCTCCGCTACGTCCTGCAGGGTTGCGATCAGCGTGCGTAGCGGACCCAGCGCCTTATGCAGCGCCAGGTAGGCGACGAGGGAAAGCAGCCCGGCAAGCAGCACGGAAAGGGCGAGGGTGATGTATTTCAGCTTTTCGAAAACAGCGAGATATTCCGATCTTCTCTCTCCGACGAACAGCGCGCCGATGACCGCTCCGCTGCTGTCCTTGAGGGGCATGTAGGCTGCGAAATGATGCACGCCGAGAATGACGGCCTCGCCCAGATAGGGGACCGCGCGGCCGATGACTGCTTCTCGGGCCGGCCCCTGCAGGCTGGTGCCGACCGCACGGCTGCCATCATCCTTTTTGATGGTCGTGGCGACCCTGACGTCGCCGCGGAATATGGTAGCCTCCCCGCCGAAAATCTCTTTCATCTTGTCGGTCAGTTCGTTGTTGCCGTCCAGAACAGCGCCGTTACCGTGCAATTTGCCGTCTACCATGGCGATGCTGCGTCCGTTTTGGTCGATCAGCTCACGAAACGCCTTGATCCTGGAGGTGAGGGCGCCGTTCACTTGGCGCGTTATCTCCTTCCTTGTCACATATAGCGAGATTGCCGAGGTCGTGATGGTCGCAATCAGGACGATAGCCACGTTGGAGATGAATATTTTTTTGCTGATGTTCATTGAGTACCTCTTGTTACCGGTGTCGGTGTGGCGGAGTGCCAATTCTCATATCTTCTAAGTGCGACATATCGGGTTACGCTCCGGAATCTTTAGAGAAATGGCGAATAAAAGTGTATACACCTGGCGCCTGTCCGTTCCAGTTATGCCTCTCAGGGGCTCCGCTTCATGATGGACCTTCCCGTGGGGCATGGGAACCCGCAACGTATACCGGGAACGATGCGGTCTGATTTACTGTTAAAGGAAGGTCTGTTGTGGAGCTGTGCAGGCATAAGAAAGGACGGAAACTGATAAAGATTTTCACTTGCAACTATTTGCGGGGGTACCTATACTCATAGTACAGATGCTCATTCAACGAGGAGGTTTTTGCCATGAAAAGCCTAGCTACAAGATTCGCTGTCCTGACGGCAGCTACTCTCATATCCGTAATGCCGGTGCTCGCGGGGGAGAAGGGTATGAACCAAGGGGAACGCGCTCAGAAAGATGAATGCCTGCTGGTGTCGCAGTCCTGCCGTAACAGTGTCGATTCGATACAGCAAAGGATCGACAGACTTAGCAGGGAGATCAGCAAAGGGAGCGGTGTTTACAGCAAGGAAGAGCTGAGACACTTGGAATATCAGATGAGAGATGCAACTCAGACCTTGGAAGCGCTGCTGGGGTCTGGTGCCTGACTGGTCGTTCGGGTCACTGGCAAGTCCGGTTCAGAACCGGAAAAGGGGGGGCTGGAGATTCAGCCCTCTTTTTTTGGTCGACGGGTCAGGCGTCCTGCTTCGGCGCGTCAAGCGCGGCATTTTTGAAGCCGGCAAACGCTTGCTGCAGTTGAGCGTAAAGTTCAGAGAGCCGTTCCGGATCTCCCCCTTTGGCCAGTGACTCCATCCGGGCGGCGATCTTCCGGATCCTGGGCGCCCCCATGTTGGCGGCAGTGCCGCCTATCGTATGAGCCCGGAAATGGATGGTGGCTTCGTCACCGTGCAGCAGCGCTTCCCCGAGGCAACCGAGGTGCTCGGTGACCGCGGCGATGAACTTGTCGACGAATATCCCGACAACGTCCTCCCCGCCTCCCAGGCGCTCCAGCAGGTCGTCGCGGTCAAAGTCGACGAAAAGCTCTTGATCGGCCGGTTCAGGCGGGGGGGCATGGTCGGGCAGGGGCGCACCCTCCAGCTCTGTGGCGATCTTCCTGATCACCGCGTAGATCTCCTTTTCCCTGACCGGCTTGGAAATATAACTGTCCATCCCCGCCTGACGACAGATCGCAACGTCCTCCTTCATCGCGTTGGCGGTCATGGCGCAGATATGGACCTTGTGCTCGCTCGCGTACTCGCGGCTCCGGATGATCCGCGTCGCCTCCAACCCGTCCATGACCGGCATCTGCACGTCCATGAAGATCAGGTCGTACACATCATGCGCCCATTTTTCGATCGCCTCCCTGCCGTTTTCCGCGCAGTCCACGTGGTGATCACCGCTCTTGGCGATCAGCTTGAGCGAGATCAACTGGTTGATGGGGACGTCGTCAACGATGAGGATGCGAAGCGCCCTCTCCACCCTGTCGCCCTGCTCCTCACACTCCTCGATCGGAACCTCGCCGGGTCTGGGAAGTCTCAGCCGCAGGCTGAAGGTGAAGACGCTGCCCTCTCCCAGGCGGCTCTCGACGTCGAGGTTTCCCCCCATGAGCTCGACCAGGCTCCTGCTTATGGAGAGCCCGAGACCGGTCCCGCCGTAGAGCCGGGTGGTGGAGCTGTCCGCCTGGGAAAACTTTTCGAAAATCGCCTCCAGCGCATGCGGAGCTATGCCGATCCCGGTGTCGGCGACTGAAAAGCTCAATCCGACAGACTCTGCGTCCATTCCCGTCAGCCGGCACCCGATGGTGATCTTCCCCCTCTGGGTGAACTTGAGGGCGTTGCCTACCAGGTTTCCCAGCACCTGCCCGATCCTCACCGGGTCGCCCACCACGCGGGCAGGGATCCCGGAATCCGGTTCCAGCAACACCTGCACCCCCTTTTCCTGCCCGCGCAGCATTAAAGGTTGCAGGGACCGGTCCAGGAAGCGCTGCAGGTCGAAGACGACCGACTCAAGCGTGACCATGCCGGCCTCTATCTTCGATATGTCCAGGATCTCGTTGATGATGGTGAGCAGGTTTTCCGCGCAGTCAGAGAGTGATTCCGTGTAATGGCGCTGCCCCGAGTCCATCCGGGTTTCCATCAGCAGCCGCGCCAGGCCGATGATGCCGTTCATGGGCGTTCTAATCTCGTGGCTCATGTTGGCCAGAAAAACGCTCTTGGCCGCGGTCGCCGCCTCCGCCCGGACCAGGGCGTGCTCCAGTTCGGTGGTGCGCTGCGACACCTTCATTTCCAGCGTCTGCATGTGCTCCTGAAGCATCTCGTACAGTTCGGAATTCTCCACGGCGTACGCCGTGTTGATCAGGATGCTGCTCAGCGCGTTCAGGGTCGACACCTCAGCGCTCAGATGGCTGCCCGGGATGACCCCCGCGAACATCCCCCTGATGCGAGTGTTGGTCGCCAATACGTGCAGCACAAGGGTGTCGGAGCCGCAAAGCGTCGGTACCACCACCGGGTGGTTCTGATTCAGGGCCCAGGCGAAGGTGCCGTCTTGCACCCTGGCGTGGATCTCCTTCTTGATCGCGGCCCCTGAGTTCTTGGGTTCGCAGACTGTCAGGTTGAAGGACGCGTCCTCATCGATGCCGAACATGGAGAGGGTGCCGAATGGAATCAGCCTCTTGAGCTGCCCGAACACGGCCCTGATCACGAAGGACGAGTCCTTCAGGCGGTAGATGTCGGACTGGAAGTCGCTGCATGCGGTCAGTACGTCGAGGGTCCTCAGGTAGTTGAGGTTGGTTTCCTCAAGGAAGCTGACTCTCTCCTGAAGCCTCCGGATTTGGCTCTCCTGAGATTCATCGGCCACCGTCGTCACTCCCGTACAGAACCGATACGGTCTGTGCATACGTGGTGTCGACCTGCTTCACCAGCGTGGGCAGAAAGAAGCATGAGATCTGCAGCTTATCCCAGACGTCGCAGTCGAGTTCGGGGACAAAGACTTCCCCGCTATTGCCAAGCTGCAGGGCGTGCGCGATGATGTCGGCGAAGTGCAGGATCGACCCCTCACGCGGGTACTGGTCACCCCTGCGGCAGTCGTGATGGGTCCTGACGGGCTCGGCGACCCGTGGCGGAATCTTCCAGCGCCTCAAGAGGGTGCCGCCTACGTCAGCGTGATCGAAGGAAAACCTTTCTCGCTCCGCACGGTGGAGCAGGGTTCCGGTCGCCCGGCACTCTTCAAGAAGCTCCAGACATATGTCCGGGACCCGAACATACATGACGAGCCTTCCTATGTCATGGAGGATCCCCGCCACGAAAAACCGCTCAAGGTTTGCTTCCCGCTGGCTGGTTGCCAGGATTCTTGCGGCAAGCCCCGTGGCAATGCTGTGCTTCCAGAACTGCTCCATGTTGACCAGATCCTCGGGGATCCCCTTGAAGATGTCCATCACCGAAAGCGCCAGCGCCAGGTCGCGCACCTGAAGCACGCCGATGATGGTGACCGCCTGGGTTATGGTGTCGATCTTGGAGAAGTAGCCGAAAAGCGGGCTGTTGGCCAGTTTCAAGATCCTAGCGGTGAGCCCCTGGTCCTCGGAGATGATCTTGGCGATATCGCCGATGGAACTGCGGGGGTGGTCGATCGCCTCCGAAAGCTGCGAGTAGAACATAGGGAGGGAATGTATGGTAGAGACGTCCTCGACCATGTGCTCCACCGAGAGTCGCGGGCTACGATGCACGGGCGGCCCTCCTCTCGGTGCAGATGCGCATAAGCTCTTTTATGGCAGGATGCTCAGGGTCGTTGTAAATGAACAGTCGCTCCATCTTGACTCGCGCCTCGGCGAGCAGCACCGGATCGAGCTCCTGGTGGGGCGCAGTCTCGGCATCCTCGGCGATGCTTTCCCCGACGACCTCCGCCTCCAAAACACCCCACATGCGGAAGATGGAGAAATGCTTCTCAGTGAGTTCGGCGCCAGCCGGGAGCAGCATCCTGCCGCTACGGTCGCAGACGTCGCGACTCAGCACCATGCCGGGTGCCATGTTGTCGATATGGACGACAGCCAAAGGTAATTCCTCCTGTTTTTTTCCTGCCGGGCACGCCTGCGGTGATTATTCATATCGGTCCGGTGAAAACTTTACTTTAGCGGATAACGTAAAACGAAAGATTGCGTGAAACAGTGAAACTTGGCAAAGATCTGCGGTGTAGGTGAATAGTAAGCTCTCAGACAACGGAAATTCACGCCGTTGCAGTTTTTCTTTGACAGAAGTGTCTGATGAATGATATTGATAGCGACATTCATTATTGCAATGCCTTCCCGCGGAAGATACAAAGGAGATGGAACTATGAAGAGACTGATGATGGGGCTGGGAGCAATGGTTATCTTGTGGGCCGTACAGGCACAGGCGGCAGAGGTGACTTGGCAGAAAGAGATCAAGCCGCTCTTTGAAAAGCGGTGTGCAGGTTGCCACGGCGCCGATTCACCTGAACTGGGCGAGTTCAAGAAGGACAAGAAGAAATGGACCGACAGAGGTATCGGCATGCGGATGGACAGCTACAGTCACCTGATCACTTTCATCGGCTGGCCTGACAGCGGTGCTCTTATGCGGCGCCTGGATGACGGCAGCGGCAAGGCGGACAAAAAGCCGGGCAACATGTACCAGCATCTGGGCGCCAACGAGGCCGAGCGTCACGCCAATCTGGAAGTCGTCAAGGCGTGGGTTGGCAACTGGAATCTGAAACGGTGGAAGGATGTCACCAAGGAAGAATTGAGCGCGCTCAAGGTTGTTTACTGACAGACTTCCCACCTGAACCGTCATGAACGAAGGCTCTGCAGTGCCTTGAAGGACCTATGGTAAGGCCCTTGACTTCCCCGATACAGGGAGCTCAGGGGCCTATTTTCTTGGCGGCGTCACAGACCAGCGGTCCATCCAGGCAAAAAAAAGGGTGTCTGCTTTTCAACCCGGGTTTTTTTGCTATAAAAAGGCAGAGGTCAGGCTCCATGCACCGGGGGGCGCGTCATGACGTTTAACCCAGTTGTAGTCGCGGCTCATGTCGAAAAGCCGCAGTGGTACCCAGGCACTGCAAAATACGCCAAGCACAACACCCGCCTCGCCATATGGCAACTTGTCAGCACCTTGATCCCTTACTTTCTTCTGGTGGCGTTGATGGTCTACCTGGTCCGCCAGGGCTATCCCTACGGGGTCACCCTGGTGCCGGCGCTGTTGGCGGCCGCCATTTTCGTTCGCATCTTCATACTGTTTCACGATTGCACCCATGGCTCCTTTCTCCCTTCGCCCCGCTGGAACACCAGGATTGGCTATCTTTGCGGTATCCTGACCTTCACTGCTTTTTACGACTGGCGGCGCAGTCACGCCGGTCACCACATCACGGTCGGGGACCTGGACCGGCGCGGCATGGGAGATATCACCACGATGACGGTAGAGGAGTACCTGGCAGCCCCGCCGATGCGGCGACTCTCCTACCGGTTGTACAGACACCCCGTCATCATGTTCTGTCTCGGGCCGGCCTACTACTTCCTGCTGCGCAACAGGTGGCCGAGCGTAGGAGCCAACAAGCACGACTTTCACAGCGTCATCATCACCAACCTGGCGATTGCCGTCATTGCCGGAGCGGCCACCTTGACCATAGGGTTCCAGACTTACCTGCTGGTACAACTGCCGATTCTGCTCATGGCCGCTACCTTCGGTGTCTGGCTGTTCTACATCCAGCACCAGTTCGAAGGGGTATACTGGGCGCGCCACGCAGAGTGGAACCCATGGAGGGCGGCGCTGGAGGGGGCGTCATTCTATAAACTGCCGAAGATTCTTCAGTGGCTGTCGGGCAACATCGGTTACCATCATGTCCATCACGCCCGACCCGGCATCCCCAATTACAACCTGCAGCAATGCTACGATGAGACCCCGGAGCTGCAAAGGATCAAACCGGTCACCGTACTTGGCAGCCTGAAATCGGTGCGATTCAACCTCTGGGATGAAAAACAGCGCAAACTGGTCAGCTTCAGGTCGCTCGGGGGTTGACTTATGGCCCACTCCCTGTCTTTAATGGGCGATGCAGACAAACACACTTGAAGATCCCCGCTCATCCAAGGCAACCTTCTGGCTGATACTGACCACCCTCTTTTGGGGTGGCAGTTTCATATTCAACAAGATCGGTTTTCGCGAGATCCCGCCTGTCACTTTCCTGTTCTTCCGGTTCGCTCTGGCTACGCTGCTCATGGGGGTGCTCTGCCTGCCACGCCTGCGCCGTTTCAACTGGGTCACCTTTAGGACCGGCCTGACAGTGGGGCTCGCCCTGGCGGCTACCAACCTCTCCTTTGTCCTCGGCGTGAACGGTACCAGCGTCTCCCGCGCCGGCTTCCTCAACAACCTGTTCGTGCTACTCATCCCGCTGCTCTGCTTCGCTTTCTGGCGTGAGCGGCTGGACAGGTGGACCGCCGCCGGGTTGCTGCTCGCCTTTGGCGGGCTCTGGCAACTGGCGCAGGGAGGGGAGCAAGGCTTCAACCGGGGGGACCTGCTGTCGACCCTTTGCGCGCTCTTCATCGCCCTGCACATCATATCGGTATCGAAGCTGCTGCGGGACGAGGATATCTACCTGGTCAGCCTGGTCCAGTTTGCCACGGTTACCGCTGTCGGAGGCGCACTGTTCCTGGTGCTGCCGGCCGCTCCCTATGCCATCACCGCGGTTTCCGCAGGGTCTCTGCTTTACTGCGCCATTTTCCCGACCGTCATCTGCTTCACCTTGCAAAACGCCTATCAGCGCTATACCACGCCCACCAAGGCAGGACTTATCTACACGCTGGACCCGGTCTGGAGCATGACGGGGGGGACGCTGCTTTTGGGGGAGAGATTGACCGCCGGAGAGTGGGTAGGGTGCGGCCTGATCTTCGCCTCAGTCGTCCTGCCCTTGACGGTGAAGCGCCTGCGTGAGCGTCACTTGGGGATTGATTATCGCGCAGGGAGCGTTACCACTGATTAGCCTCTGGCAGGCGGGTTCTTGACCTGCAAACCGCACCCCCGACATTCGTTGACATTGAAACATTCTCAGCTACGCTGGGCCAATGCACCTATTGCGGCCAAAGTAGGAGGAGGAACCATGCCCGAGCTTCCGGACCTGACCATATATGCTGAAAACCTCCGCAAAGCGGTCGTCGGTAAGAGGATTGACAGCGTTGTCCATCACGGAAGCGGTCGGTTGAACGTAACCGCGGAAGAATTGTCGGAGTCTCTGGTAGCAACCGAGATGGACGACGTTGAAAGGACCGGCAAGCAAATCAGCTTTCGAACCAGCAGCGGCTCGGTGCTGCGCGTGCATCTCATGCTGACGGGCGGTTTCGTTCTGACGAGCTCAAGAGAGCTGGACCGGCTGGATGCTCCCATTGTTACCATCTCTTTTTCAGACGGCTCGGCTCTGGCAGTAACCGATCCCAAGGGGTGGGCGGTCCTGGCCCTCAATCCAACAGCCGAAACTGAAGCGCCCGATGCACTGGAACTCAGCGCCGAGTACCTGCAGCGCATCTTCGATAAAAAGCCCAGGGCGTTGATCAAGTCGTTGCTGCTCGACCAGAGCCTGATCGGTGGTATCGGCAATGCCTATGCGGATGAAATACTCTGGAAGGCGCGCATCTCGCCCAAGTCGGCAGCAGGCAAGCTCCCCCCTGAAGCAGTTGCGTCTCTTGCCGAAGCCATTCCGGCGGTCTTAAAGGATGCCATCGAGCAACTGAGGAAGAGGCATCCCGACATGGTCGCCGGGGAATACCGGGAGTTCCTGAAGGTGCACGGCCCGACATTGAAGACCTCGCCAACCGGAGCGCCGATTATAAAAGAAAACGTCCAGTCAAAGCGCACCTACTACACCGAGGAGCAAACGCTGTACAAGTAAACGCGGCCCCCTCGCCAAACTGCACTCTGCGCCACAACGACCGGTCGGGATTCCGCCGGCCCCCTCGCACTCCACTCCAGTTGCCTTTCCGGAAGCAGTTTCTATGTCCGTCCTTGATGTAGCCGACAAACTGCTGCACCGTTTGCGCGTCGCATCTATTGCTGCAAAAGCTGTAGTGGAGACGGGTTGACAATGAGGCAAAGCCGGATATTTTTGGATGGTTAGTTTCGCCCAATAATCGGGCACACCATCGGCTTCGGCCAACAAAAGGGGAGGTAACATGAGAAAAGGATTTGCATGGATGGCGATTGTATCACTGTTTGCAGTCTGCAGTATGGCAATCCCCGCGCTCGCCGCGGAAAAAATGCTAAAGACAGAGAAGACTTTTATTAAGGATGCTGCCAGTGGCGGGATGATGGAGATGCAACTGGGGCAGATGGCTCAGCAAAAAGGGGCTTCCAAGGAGGTCAAAGATTTCGGGAAACGTATGGAGACCGACTACGGCAAGGCGAATGACGAACTGGAAAGCATCGTCTCGAAAAAGCGGATGAAAATGCCAACCAAGCTTGCGGAGAAGCACAAGAAGGTGGTCGATAAATTCGCGAATCTCTCCGGCGAGCAGTTTGATAAGAAATATGCCCAGGAGATGGTCAAGGATCACAAAAAGGATGTGGCTAAGTTTACAAAAATGAGCATGAAAATTAAGGATCCTGAGCTCAAAGGATGGGTGGACAAGACACTGCCCGTTCTCGAGCAGCATCAGCAACACGCGAAAGATATGGCTCAGAAGATGGGCGTCACGGTAAAATAGAGCCGCTTCAAGCAGTTGGGCGAGAAATTAAAAACATAAGGGGACTTCGGCTGACACCCGAGTCCCCTTTTTTGCTAACCAGATTGCTCCGCAGCAGCCATCTGCATCCTCCGACCCGTCTTGAATCACGCCTCAACCTAGCGAGAACGGGATCATCCCGGTATGCCAATCCCGAAACGTGAACCAACAGCTTTTGCTTCACTGCGCTCTTCCCTCGCAGACCTCTCCTATGCATAGGGTGATGGAAGCGAGGTGATGTGACAGGAGAATCCCGCTGCCGCGCTTCGTCATTTAACCTCCGGTTTTCGGTGTGATGGTGACGCCCCCCGCAGGGCCTTATAGAAAAGCCCCACCTGCTGGACCAGGTGGGGCTTTTACCGGATGTAGCGCCAAAGCAGTTTGCCTGTTTTCAGTCCGACTAAAGCCCTCGCAGGAAAGCAACCAGGTTGGTCTCTTCATCCTGGCTAAGCTTCAGGTCGAGCACCCGGTTGAAGAACTTCACCGTGTCCTCAAGTGTCAGGCAGCGCCCGTCGTGCAGGAAAGGGGGGCTTTGCTTGATGCCCCCTAAGGGTGAAGGTCTTCATCGGGCCATCGCCAGGCTCCCTGGTAAAGCGCTCCAGTTTCAGGTCGTGCATAAGATGATCGATAAAGAAGGGAGCGGCCGCGGCATCTTTTCTCATGATGGGGGCTCCCAATGCTGGAGAAATATTGGAACCCGCCAATTTTCACGCAGCTCCTTAGGAAGTCAACGATTGTGTCTCAGAGGTTCCTTGCTGGAGAGAGTCACGCTTGGACCTGTCTTCCAGGGGTGCAACAGGGTGGTGGGAGCGAAGATCGGGTAGCATTCCAGGTAAAGCGAATGGGAAGGGCTTGCCAGAGGCAAAGCGCTGGGATGCGAGTTGTGCTAACCTTTTGCAGATGCCGCTGGTAAGTTGTATACTGAAGTCGTCGCAAACGCCCGTGAATGAAGGAGGGCTCGCATGAAAAAGACAAAGATCCTCGCGTTGGTAGTCCCGCTGTTTATCATAGCTTTGCCCATCGCCGGTTGGACTGAGCGGGTAGCCTATGCCGATTCCGGTGGGCGTGGCGGACAGTCCGGCGTTCGCGGTTCTTCCGCCCCGAGAAGCGGCGCCGGCGTCGGTGTGCGGCAGGGAGGGCGTGATGTCGTGACCAGGTCCGGCGGTCGCGGATATGTGGGACGCGGCGGGTACGTTGGGCATGGTGGACATAGGCACGGCGGGCACTTTTCGGGCAGCATCTGGATCGGACCCGGCTGGGGTTTCTGGGATCCTTTCTTCTACCCATATTACCCGTACCCGGGCTATCGGTACTACCCTCCACCGACGGTGGTTGTTCCACAAGAACCGCAAGAGTACATCCTACCGGATGCTCAGCAGGAAGAAACCGGCTACTGGTATTACTGCAGGAATCCACAAGGATATTATCCTTACGTGGAGCGCTGCCCCAGTGGCTGGATGAAGGTTGTTCCTGACACGTCGCCACCGGACCAGGACAAAGAAAAGGAAGATAAGGAGAACTGAAATGAAAAAAGGCTCCAGGATAACAGTCGTGTCATTGCTTGCTTTACTGGTGCTGGGCGGGTGTGCCACCATGCCGACAGGGCCGAGCGTCAGGGTGCTGCCTACCCCTGGCAAGTCGTTTGAGGCATTCATGGCTGAGGACGCGGTATGCAGGCAATGGGCTGAGCAGCAGTTAGGACTCAACGCGCAGGACACCGCCAACCAGAATACCGCTACCGGGGCGGTGGTAGGCACCGCCATAGGGGCGGGTGTCGGGGCGGCCCTTGGAGCCGCCAGCGGAAACGCTGGGGCAGGCGCGGCGATTGGCGGCGGCACAGGCCTGCTGTTCGGTACCGCGAGCGGTTCCAGTGCGGGCCAGGCGTACGGCATGGAGGCGCAGCGGCGCTACGACAACGTGTACGTGCAGTGCATGTATGCCAAGGGGAACCAGATCCCGGGAACCATGCGCAACGTGCGCAGGGTCCGGACCATCGCCCCACCGCCTCCCAGCATGTACTCCGTTCCGCCGGATTACTACCCGGCGCGGTAGAGTAAATCGGCACGGGGCGCCTCTTGGGGCGCCCTTTCTTTTTGTTCTGTTGGATTGTGTTGATTAGAATGCTATGGTATCGTGCGCTCCGGCGGCTGATTTCAGGTCACCCGGCAGGGTTGCCTGTTGCGCCGGCCGCGACACCAAACGGATAAAGAGGATACTTTGCCGGATCAACATAACATAAAGCTACTGCTGCCATGGCTCGCCGCTGTCTTGGGCGGGATCCTGCTATTTTTAGGATACGTTGGTTTCGATCATTTCTACCTTGAGTGGATCTGCCTGGTGCCGGTCCTTTGGGCGGTGCGCGAGCAGCGCCCCGGGCGGGCCTTCCTCATTGGCTGGGTCGCAGGCATCGTGGGGCATGGAGGCGGCTTCTACTGGATCATACAGATGTTCCAGCAGTTTGCCGGGGTGCCTTGGCCCTTCGCGGCGCTCGGGCTGTTGCTGCTTGCCGCGGCAAACGGTATTGTGGTCGCAGCCTGGTCCTGGGCTACCAGGCTGATCATCCGAGGCACCGGCTGGGATGTGGTATGGGTCGCTCCGGTCGTCTGGACGGCGATGGAGAAGCTCTGGCCCGAGATATTCCCGAACTACCTGGGCGCAAGCCAGTACCAACTGTCACATCTGACGCAGATAGCCGACCTGGCAGGGATCCTGGGTGTCAGCTTTCTGGTGGTCTACATCAACTCCACGATCTATGCGGTGACGGCGTCCCGCATCGAAAAAAGGCGCCTCCCCTGGCGCACCGTCTCCGTCTTTGCTGCAGCGCTGGCGCTGGTGATCGGCTACGGCGAACTGCGCATCAGGGCGCTCGACCGGGAGGCGGCCGGCGCGGAGCAGCTGACGATCGGGCTGATACAGACAAATCGCGGGGCGGCCGATAACCACATCGACCCGGATAGCATATTGCGCGAGCATCAGGAAATGTCGCGGACACTGGTGGCGGGGCAGAAAGCCGATCTCGTCGTCTGGCCGGAAGGGGTGTTGAGGGTCAATCTATCCTCCCGCGACAGCAGGCTTCCCACCTCCGCGCTGGGCGACCTTGGCACTCCGCTGCTGTTTGGAGCATGCCTGCGCTTGGCTCAAGGCGGAGACGTGCGCACCTGCAACAGCGCGCTGCTTGCCGACCCGTCTGGCCAGATTCTCGGCAGCTACGACAAGACAGTGCTGGTGCCGTTTGGCGAGTACATCCCCTTTGGCGACAGCTTCCCGAGCCTGTACTCCTGGTCGCCCTACTCGAGCCGGTTCTGGCCGGGGGTGAGCGAGGAGCCGCTACGGCTAGGCAGGCATCTCCTTTCGGTCAGCATCTGTTATGAGGATATTTTCCCGGGGCACATCAGAAAGCTTATGCGCGGGGGGCGCGAGGGGCGCATCCCCGGGGCGATGTTCAACCTGACCAACGACTCCTGGTACGGGAATTCGACGGAGCCTATGCAGCACCTAGCCCTGGCTAGCTTTCGCTCCATCGAGAACCGCCGTTCTATGGTTCGCGTCACCAATACCGGTGTCTCCGCCTTTGTGGATCCGGTAGGGCGCATCGTCAGCCGTACCGGCATCTGGACCAGGGAAGTGCTGGTTGACACCATTCCTCTGATGAAGGGGAAGACGGCCTATGCCTTGGCGGGTGACTGGATCGGCTGGCTTTGCGCCATCCTCTCCATGTACGGCATTGGGGTTTCCTCACGCCTTCTTCGGTGCGGGAAAAGGTTCCACTCTGTTTGACTACGAAACATATTCGACTATAGTGTCACAAGGCAAAATCAGCAGTTATAACCGCAATCTTCAGCGACTATAATTGAAAAGGCGCCGAAGTTAAGTCAATGGGAGACACGGATTCGATGGCGAAAGTGAATGGAAGAGCAGGCAGAAAACCTCCAGAACTGCCGAAGGGGAATACCTCTCCGCTCGGCGCTACGGTCTCTCCTGGCGGTGTCAACTTCAGCGTCTTTGCCAGGGACTGCACCGGCGTTGAGCTGCTCCTCTTCGATCATGCCGATGATGCGGTCGCTTCCCGTATCATCACACTGGACCCGAAGCGAAACCGTACCTACCACTACTGGCACATCTTCGTTCCCGGCATCGGGGCGGGGCAGCTGTACGGCTACCGGGTCGCCGGCCCCTTCGAGCCGCAACGTGGTCGCCGCTTCGACCCGGGGAAAGTCCTGATAGACCCGTATGGCCGCGCTGTCGCGGTCCCGGAGGGATACTGCCGCGGCGACGCATGCCTGCCGGGCGACAACGCCGCATCGGCCATGAAGAGCGTGGTCGCCGACCCGCGCGGCTACGATTGGGAAGGGGATCTGCCGCTAAAGCGCCCCTACTCCCGTACCGTCATCTACGAGATGCATGTGGCGGGGTTTACCAGGCATCCCTCCTCTGGGGTTGAGGCTGACAGGCGCGGCACCTATGCCGGCCTGATCGAGAAGATCCCCTACCTGAAGGACCTGGGGGTCACCGCGGTCGAGTTGTTGCCTATCTTCCAGTTCGATCCGCACGACGCCCCCTTCTGCCTATGCAATTACTGGGGCTACAGCCCGATCTCCTTTTTTGCCCCCCATGCCGCCTTCAGTTCCAAAAAGGAGCCGCTCGGCCCGCTGGACGAGTTCCGCGATATGGTCAAGGCTCTGCACCGCGCGGGGATCGAGGTGATCCTCGACGTGGTGTACAACCACACCTCCGAGGGGGACCACAAGGGACCCACCTTCTGCTACAGGGGATTCGCCAACGACGTCTACTACACCCTGTCGCCTGTTATCAGCTATATCAACCACACGGGCTGCGGCAACACGTTGAACGCCAACCATCATGTGGTGCGCCGGCTGATAATCGACAGCCTGCACTACTGGGTAAAGGAGATGCATGTCGACGGCTTCCGCTTCGATCTTGCATCGATCCTGTCCAGGGACGGGCAGGGGCGCCCGCTCAAGAACCCGCCCATCTTGTGGGATATCGAATCTGACCCGGCGCTGGCGGGAATCAAGCTGATCGCGGAGGCGTGGGACGCGGGTGGGCTTTATCAGGTCGGCAGCTTTATCGGCGACAGCTGGAAAGAGTGGAACGGTGAATTCCGCGACGACGTGAGAAGTTTCCTCAAGGGGGACGAAGGGGTGGTGTCGCGTTTTGCCGCCAGGCTTTTGGCCAGCCCCGACATCTATGGACACCAGGAGCGCGAGCCCGAGCAGAGCATAAATTTTGTCACCTGTCACGACGGCTTCACCCTGAACGACCTGGTGTCCTACAACCAGAAGCACAATGAGGCGAACGGCGAGGCGAACAGGGACGGTTCTGATGCCAACCTGAGCTGGAACTGCGGCATCGAGGGGCCGACCGACGACCGGACCATTGAGGAACTGCGCAACCGGCAGGTGAAAAACTTCATGGCTGTGACGCTGCTCGCCCTCGGCACCCCGATGATCCTGATGGGGGACGAGATGCGGCGTACCCAGCGGGGCAACAACAACGCCTACTGTCAGGACAACGAGATAGGCTGGTTCGACTGGAGCAAGCTGGAGTCTCACCCGGACATCCACCGTTTCACCAGGGAGCTGATCAAGGCGAGGCTCATGCACAGCGATGCGCCGGCCGAGGATTTGACGCTGACTCAGCTTTTGGGCCAGGCGCGGCTGGAGTGGCATGGCGTACGTCTTGGCACACCCGACTGGAGCCATGAATCGCACAGCATAGCGCTGACCGCGTGGAGCGGCACAAGGCAGGTGGTGTTCCATTACATGGTGAACGCCTACTGGGAACCGCTCGCCTTTGCGCTCCCCTCACCGCAGAAGCTTCCAGGCGGCACCTGGCATCGTTGGATAGATACCTCGCTCGCTTCGCCCGATGATATCGTGCCGTGGGATGCCATGCCAACTGTCCGCGCCGATAGTTACCTGCTACCTTCCCGCAGTCTGGTGGTGCTGATCGCCAGGGGGCGTTGGCGGCCTTCTTCGCGATAACTCTTTTGCCGACGAACAACCGGCCCCGCCTCGCGCCAGCGTCCCCCGACTTCCGGGCGTAAAAGCCGTTGGAGTAGTGTCGGTCGCCATTTCCCCTGTCCCTTGCAAGGAGCTGACATGTCATCTGTTTTCGGTACCATTTTCAGGGTCTCCACCTTTGGCGAGAGCCACTGTGCGGCGGTCGGGGCGGTCGTTGACGGCTGCCCTCCGGGGATGAAGCTTGACGAGACGGACATCCAGCCCCAATTGGACCGGCGACGTCCGGGGCAAAGCGAACTGAGCACGCCACGGGACGAAAAGGATCTCGTTGCCATCCTCTCCGGTGTCGAAAACGGCATCACCCTCGGCACCCCGATCTGTCTCATGGTACATAACCGCGATCAGCGTCCAGGGGATTACCAGGAAATGGCGGACATCCCTCGCCCCTCCCATGCGGATTACACCTATCAGGCAAAGTACGGCATTCGCGCCTCAAGCGGGGGCGGTCGGGCCTCCGCTCGTGAAACAATAGGGCGGGTGGCCGCCGGAGCCATTGCGGAGAAATACCTGGCCGAGCAGTACGGTGTGGAGATCGTGGCGTGGGTGGACGGCGTGGGGCCTCTTGACGGCGGCGCGGTCGACATGGAGAGAATTACGCGAAAGGTGGTGGACGCAAACCCCGTGCGCTCACCCGACCCGACCACTGCCAAGGCGATGGCGGAGCTGATTGCCGAGGTGCGGGACAAAGACGATTCCGTGGGCGGTGTCGTCGGCTGCGTCTGCCGCAATCTTCCGGTGGGGCTGGGAGAGCCGGTATTCGACAAGCTGGATGCCATGCTCGCCCATGCCATGCTGTCGCTGCCGGCTTCCAAGGGGTTCGAGATCGGCTCCGGGTTCAGCGGGAGCCGGATGCTGGGGAGCGCGCATAACGACCGCTTCGTGAAAAAGGGGTGGCGCCTCGGGACCTTGACGAACTATTCAGGCGGCGTCCAGGGAGGGATCTCCAACGGCGAGCCGGTCTATTTCCGCGTCGCCTTCAAACCGCCGGCGACGGTTGCACTAAAACAGCATACCGCGACCTTTGATGGGACTGATGCAGTGCTGGAGGCGAAGGGGCGCCACGACCCCTGTATCGTCCCAAGGGCCGTGCCGATCGTGGAGGGTATGGCGGCGCTGGTAATAATGGATTTGCTGTTGCGGCAGGAATACCGGCGTTCTTAGAGGCAGATTGAGGTTGAGGTTGAGGTTGAGGGGCTTTTGGTGCTGCCCCTTTTTTATTGGCCGCATGCCTCGTTAGCGACCACGGCCATGCGGCTCATGGGAGGCAGGTATTCCCACTCGGTGAAGGGTTCAAGATCGGTGGACTTCAAGATGCCGCCGCTCTTGTCGAAGTGGGTCACGGCAAGCAGCCGTGCTTCCCTCTCTAGGCAATCAATGTCATAGATGTAGCGCGACTCATACAGCTTTGCTGACTCCGGCATCTCTCCCAGCGCCTTCACTGCCTCGGCCTTCCCTTGCTCGGTATAGACAACCCGCGTCCTTACCCGAACCACCCCCTCTCTCGGTTTGCTCGTGCCGCTTCTGTCATAAAAGAAGCTGGACTCCGTGTTCTCGTCCAGGAGGAACCAGTCCGGCTCCGCGCAAAAAGCCGAGGGAGCAAGGGCGAAGGTCATAGCGAGAAACACGAAGGCTACGGCAACGAGATGCCTGGTCATTTTCATGGTGCTCTCCCCCAGTGTCATGTAACCCACGAGAATCTCAAGCCCGGGAGTCCGTTTGTTCCGCTCCCGATCTTACCTTCTGCATCTCTGTTTCAAGGTCGGTGATGATCTCCTCTTCTCCCCTCACGACCCCTTGCACGAGAAACGATTTTCGCTGCAACTCCAGATCGTACTCCAGGACAGCGGCGCTACCGGGCTCTGTCTCGCTGTCCGCACTATCTTCCTCGTTATGAAACCGGTGAACTGGGGATGTTCCAGAATCTCATGGCGCAATTCCGCGTCATACGGCTTGACTGTGATGCGTTCTCTGACAGTTTCGCCATGCAGCTTCATCTCCGAGATGAATACGTCCTGACCTTCTTCGGTGATCTCTGCATCGCTGACAGCTAACAGGTAGCGCGCTGGATGGTGCAGCCTGTCTATGAGCATGTTCCAGAGTGTTTTATGTTCGGCGTGGACAAGAACCTGCAAGGTTTTGACGAGCATGGCAGAGCCTCCTCGGAAATGTCGTTACCCGGCAACGCTGGATTTTCCGCATTCGGCGAAACTGGTCGCCCGATGGCTGCACCCCCCTTTTTTGCAATGTCTAATTATAGTACGGCATGTCACCCGGTCAAGCCGGGGCGAGGGCGCCCGAAATCCGCCTCTTCTGGCGCATGCTCTCAATTGACATGCGGGGTGCCGGGGATACAATGGGAAAATTGTCCGGATCGTGATGGACCACTTCATCAAACTCCGAAGCAGTTCAAGAGGAGGCTGTCATGTTCGAGCGGAAAAATGCAAGTCTCCTGGAAAGCCGGCACCCGCTTTTGGTAGGAGTGGCTGCCGGTCTGATTGCCGGCGCGGTAACCGGCAGGACTGACAGATTCATGGACCGCTTTGTCAGCGAGAGACAGAAAAAACGTGACCGCAGAGTGCGGGAGGCATCGGCGCACCGGATGGCTGGCCCGTATTTCGCCGCGAAGCTCCTCGGCAAGAGACTGAATGCGCAAGAAAAAAAGCGGGCCCGTCTCGCCTTTAGTGTCGCCTACGGTCTGGGGTGGGGGCTCATCCATAGCACCCTGAGAAAGAAGTTCCCGCAACTTTGCCGCTGGGGCGGGCTCCCCTTTGCCATCCCCTTCTTTCTTGCCTGCGATGGGGTTATCGCTCCGGCGTTGGGAGTCTCTCCAAACCTGCGTCGTATCCCCTGGCAGCCGAGCGTCAAGGAGATGGGAAACCATATCGCCTGGACTGCGGCGGCCGAGCTGATTCACCGGGTGGCGGCCCGGGCACGCTAACATCGTGACCAGCGTAAAAGTGGGCCGGCTGTAGTCGGATCGGTTATCATGGGGTACTCAGGTGGCAAAAAGATCGGTCATGAAAAGCGAGCTTCCCAAATGGCTGAACGCGGTGCTGGTTTTCGGAACTTTGGCGACCGTGGTGCTTTTGGAACTAAAGCGGCCTCTTCGTAAAGAAAGGGAGGACAAACTGACGCGCAATGCGCGTAATGCGGCCTTCTCGCTGATGGCGGCGGCAACGGTCGGGCTCGCTGAAAAACCGGTAGTGGGGCCACTGGCTCTAGCGGTACAAAGAAATCGCTGGGGGCTCCTCAAGATGGTCCGGCTCCCGATCTGGGCGGAGCTGTTGCTTTCGGTGCTGCTGCTCGACTACACACTTTACATCTGGCATTACTTGACGCACAAGGTGCCCTTCCTCTGGCGCTTCCACAGGCCTCACCATGTGGACCTCGATCTCGATGCCAGCACGGCGCTGCGCTTTCACGCCGGCGAGCTGTTGCTGTCGGTGCCCTGGCGGGCGGCCCAGGTCCGCCTGGTCGGCGTCTCGCCTCTTGCTCTCTCTCTTTGGCAGACACTCACCTTGATGGAGATCATGTTCCACCACTCCAACATCAGGCTTCCTTTCGGCATCGAGCGCCGCCTGTGCCGGCTCATCGTCACTCCTCGCATGCACGGCATCCACCACTCCGTGGTCCGGGAGGAAACCGATTCAAACTGGTCCACGATTTTCTCCTGGCCTGATCACCTGCACGGGACGGTTCGGCTCAACGTGCCGCAACATGGGATAACTATTGGCGTCGCAGGTTACCAGGACCCGGCGCAGTTGACCCTCGGCAGGGTCCTGGAGATGCCTTTCACCCCGGAGCGCCCTTGCACTCCGCCCGAGCGTGAACAGCTTCCGATACCGAGGAGTACCATGGCGAGTTGAAGGGCGCGCTTGTGCAAGCCCTTGCCGTTTGCCATGGCTGCTTTGAAATTACCGGTCGAAAAAGAGACCCATCAGGAAGCGAACCTGATGGGTCTCTTTTGTTTTGTTCGCCGTTTTGCCCGCTCACCCCTGCGCTCAGGCTAACTACCTTTGGGCGGGTCCTTGGGACGGGTCTTTATCACGCCGGTCAGTACCGCGATGCCGAGAATTATGACGCAGATGATCGCTATCTTGAATATGGCTACTCCGGCGGTGATCAAAGCCCATATGAGTACGAATACGATGAGATAAAGCGCGAATGACATGAGATTCACCTTGGCGGATGAACGGAAGCGTTGCCATGAGAAACTTCGTGGACTAATAGAGGCGGGTGCGGCATGTCCTGATGGTTACTCACCTGTCTACGGCAAAGGTCCTCATGTAGGCGATCATAGATTCCATGTCTTCCGACTCCGGAGGTAGGGGCCAGCCGCCCAGACCCTTTTCGATGCACTCGTTGATGATCCTTGGCAGCTGCCTTTCTTTATAGGTTGCGGCCTCTTCCAGCGTTTTGCCGTTTGGGTGGCAGGTGGAGCAACGTTTCCCGTTGGTGCTTAAGCTCGTGCCGTTGAAAAGTGCCATCCCGTGGTCCACAGGGTCCCGCCCGAAGGTCGGTGTGGCAGTTGTCAGCCCGGCCAAGGCGATAAACATCATACCATTCCAATTCATGCATTAACCTCCGAAAAGAGTCAAGGGTGCAGCACAGACATAATGCTAGCCCGCCCGATTCAGTTGTCAAACGTTTTACTGGGAAGGAATTACTTAATTGTGGGCATGCCGGGGCGATGCTGTGGACGGAGCAGTTAGCGAGGCTGTGATTCCTGGTACAGTGAGCCGGCCGCTTCCAAGTGGGTCAGGTAAAGCCGCGTGTCAAATTCCAGCTGGTGGTAGGCTGGCTCCATGTATTCGCACAGTTGGTAGAATGCCTTGTTGTGGTCCTTCTCCTTCAGGTGGGCCAACTCGTGAACCACGATCATCTTCAGGAACTCGATCGGGGCATGCTTGAAAATCGCGGCGATCCTTATCTCATGCTTCGCCGTGAGTTTTGCTCCCTGCACCCTGGATACGAAGGAGTGCATGCCGAGTGCGTGATTTATGACACTGATCTTCGTGTCGTAGCTGACCTTGCTGAGCGGTTGTGACTTGCGGAGGAATTCGTTCTTCACCGCCACGGCGAAATCGTACAATGCCCTGTCCGTCCTGATTTGGTGTGCTGTGGGGTACTTGGCCAACAATACACGCCCCAGCTCGTCATCAGCTATCAGCTGCTCTACTTTTGTCGTCACTTTCTCAGAATAACCTGCCAGGTATTTCAATCCATGCATGTATTAGTTCTCTTCCTCGGCATTATTTTTGGCTGACGTGAAGGTAGCATATCGCCAATCTAAGTGCAAATGCGCTCTGGCAGGATACGCCCAGGTATTGCTGCGCGGAAATCCCCGCAGTCAGTATCTGTAGCATGTCTTGCTTGAGCGGTCGGCGTGTCTTTGCACGATCGCCTGAAGGTAGTGCGATCCCAACTGGCTTTGCGCGAGGGCCTGCTTAACCGGCTGCAGCCTGAGTATGGCACCGACGATAGCCGCCATAGCCCTGTGGCTGAACAGCGCGCGGTTGTCCCAGATTAGATGCTGTAGCTTCCCATGTTCTATCGCCATCTGCACGATCCTGTGCGCTGTGTCCACCGGGGTAATTAACCGTTCCGCTCTTGGCACAAGGGCGAGCGCAGCAGCTTTGCAAACCCGGACGCAGACGCCGCAGCCAAGACAGCGCTCGCTATCCTGCACGCATTTTCTCATCCACGTATGCCGCGAATCGTTGGCGGACACCAGCCTGACTGCTTCAGCGGGACAGGCATCGACACAGCGGCCGCAGCCGCTGCAGCGGTCCTGCCGCAGCTCGGCGATGAAATTGGTGCTGCTCACCGGTTGCAGGTTGCAGAACCTGCGGGCAGCCAGCAGTGCCTCGCAGCAGCAACTGCAGCAGTTGCAGATGAAAGTCAGTCCCTGCTGCACGTTTTCCCCGAGCTGCACCAGGTTTTGCTCCCTTGCCTGTTGCAGCAGGTCCAGGCACTGCACGCTGTCGACCGCGCGCGCGTCCGTGCCTGATCAGCGGCTCGGCGACGTCATCAAATATCATGCACATGTCCAAGGCGGCGGAGCAGGCCCGGCCGAGATGTAGCATCTTGTGACGGCAGTAGCAGGTTCCGATGCCGATCTTTTTCGCGTCCTTGATCACCTCGCTGGCGCGCTCATAGTTGAACACCCGGGTGGCATAGACGCTCTCCGATAGTGCTGGACGCTGCGGGAGTGAACACAAAGCTCCGTAGCCGCGGATGGTTGTGAGCCAAAAAGCCGAAGGTGAGAGTATTGCCTGCAGTCATAGGGAGTTGCGCGCCAAGTGTCATAACTATTATTAGAAAAGTTTAAGAGTATAACTTCCTTTCCGGCGCCTGCAATCCTCCCCCATGGGGTAGAGTTGGGTGGATCTCCCCCGGGCCATTCCCGGGGCACCACAACCAGGGCCGAATCGCAATATCACGCTATTGTCAACCCTTGTGCAGCTGACAGGTTGACGAACCTGGAGTCCCTGTGTTAATAACAATGGACGGCCGGCACAGGGCTTTCTTTGCCGATACCGGTCAGTCCCCGTTGTCAGAAGGAGAGGCGTTGCAGACATTTGCTGATGAGCTTGACGCCCTGCGCGCGGAGGGGTTGTACCGCAGCATGAGGGTCATAAAGGGGGCGCAGGGAAGCCGGGTGGAACTGGATGGGCGGCAGGTGCTCCTGCTCTGCTCCAACAACTACCTGGGCCTCGCCGACCATCCGGCGCTGAAGCGCGCGGCCATTGAGGGTGTGGCGTTTGGTGTGGGAAGCGGGGCCTCGCGTCTGGTCTCGGGGACCATGGAACTGCACGAAAGGCTGGAGGCTCGCATAGCCGCGTTCAAGGGGACCGAAAAGGCGCTGCTTTTCAACTCCGGGTATGCCGCCAACACCGGGATCATCTCCGCCCTGGTCGGCCGGGGCGATGCCATCTTTTCCGACCGGCTGAACCACGCAAGCATCGTCGACGGCGCCCAGCTTTCCCGGGCAGCTTTCCACCGCTATCCGCACCGTGACATGGCGGCACTGGAGCGGATGCTGCAGGAGAAAGGGGGCAATGGGCGGCGCCTCGTCATCACGGACGGTGTGTTCAGCATGGACGGCGACATCGCGCCATTGCCAAAGCTCGTGCAGCTTGCCAGGAAACACGATGCGCTTCTCATGGTGGATGACGCCCACGGCACCGGCGTGCTTGGCGCATCGGGGCGCGGCAGCGGGGAGCTGTGCGGCGTGCTGGACGGGATCGACATCCACATGGGGACGCTCGGCAAGGGACTGGGCAGCTTTGGTGCCTATGCGGCGGCCTCCGGGACCATCTGCGACTATCTGGTCAACAAGGCTCGAAGTTTCATTTTCTCCACCTCACTCCCCCCGGCCGTGCTGGCCGCCTCCATAGCCGCGCTGGAACTGGTCGACTCTCCGGAGGGGGGGGAGCTCAGGGAGAAGCTGGCCGGCAACGTCGCGCTTTTCAAGGAGAGGCTGACGGCGTCCGGTTTCCAGACCATGGGGAGCGAGACCCAGATCGTACCGATATTCGTGGGACCAGCAGAGGCCACCATGGAGTTCAGCAGGGAGCTTCTGGAGCAGGGGGTGTTCGTGCAGGGCATCAGGCCGCCCACCGTTCCTGCGGGGAGCTGCCGCCTGCGCTGCACCATCATGGCGACACACGAAGCCGCGGATCTGAAAGCCGCTGCGGAAGTCATCAGCCGGGTTGGGAAGAAGCTCGGCGTGATTTAATTAAGGGGTAAATCTATGCCTTTAACCGAAATGCCGGGCGGGGTGACGCTGCATTACCAGGAGACGGGGAGCGGCCGCCCGGTCGTCTTCCTGCACGGTTGGGCGATGTCGTCCCGCGTCTGGCGCTTCCAGCAGCGACTGGACGGCTCTTGCCGGCTCATCTTCCTGGACCAGCGCGGCCACGGACAGTCATCTCCGGCGGCGGGGTACTCGGTGCAGGATTATGCCGACGATCTGGCGGCGTTCTTCGATCAGCTCGCGCTCGAAGACGCGGTCCTGGTCGGTTGGTCCATGGGGGTGCAGGTGGCTCTGCAGGCTTTCCCCGCCCTGAGAGAGCGCCTCGCCGCGTTGGTACTGGTCGGTGGGACGCCCAGGTTCATCACTGCGGACGACTACCCGCACGGCAAGCCGCCGATCGAGGTGAAGGGGATGGGGCTTCGCCTCAGGCGCGACCATCAAAAGACTATGGGGGACTTCTTCAAGGGGATGTTCGCCGATGGTGAGGTTGACGGGACGCAGTACCAGAGGATCGTTCACGAGATCGTCATGGGCGGTCGCTCACCTGACCCGGGCGCGGTCCGGCACTCCCTGGAAATCCTCTCCACGGTGGACCAGCGGGACCTGCTTCCCTTGGTTGATCGGCCGGTGCTGCTGATACACGGCGAGCTCGACACCATCTGCCCGGCGTCGGCGTCGGCGTATATGGCGGACCGGCTGCCTATGGCGACGCTGGAAGTCATGCAGGGTTGCGGACATGCGCCGTTCATGACCCGCCCGGAGCAGTTCAACGAGCTGGTGCGGGATTTTTTAACGAATGTGAGCGCTTGTTAGCCAGGCTTTCATAGAAATGGTGGATGGTATTTAGATGGGCGCAAACATAGACAGGCAGAAGGTGCGGGACTCGTTCCACAGGCAGGCGACCGATTACGACGGCCATGCAGTGGTGCAGGGCCGTGTGGTTCAGCGGATCATCGACTTGTTGCAGGCGGAACGGGTTGCCCCGGCCCGGCTTCTTGATGTAGGTGCCGGAACCGGCAGGCTGCTCGGACGGCTCATCGACCTGTACCCGGAGGCGAGCGCCGTCGGCGTTGATCTTGCCCTTGGCATGTGCCGTACCGCCGAGGCAAACCTGCCACCGCAGCGGGTGCAGCTGGTAAATGCCGACGCCGAAAGCCTCCCCTTTGCCGACGGCTGTTTCGATCTCGTGCTATCCACCTCGACCTACCAGTGGCTCACCTCCCTTGATCTGGCCTTTGCCGAGGCGCGTCGGGTACTGGCGCCAGGCGGGCTCTTCTGCTTCGCGCTCTTTGGGGAGAAGACCCTGTTCGAGCTGCGCAGCTCCTACAAGGTCGCGCTAAACGGCGGGTCGGACCGGAGCCACAGCTTCTTTTCACAGGCGGACGTGCTGGCTGCCATGCAGCGAACCGGTTTGGCTAGCCCCAAGGTGAGCTCTGAGCTGGAGGTCGAGTTGCATCCCGACGTGCCGGAACTGCTCCGTTCGCTGAAGAGGATCGGTGCCGGCAGCACTGCGCCGGTCGCCGCCAAAGGGCTCTCAGAGAGGCGGGTCATGCTGGACATGATGGAGGCCTACAGGAACAGCTACGGCGGGGACGATGGGATGCCGGCGACCTACGAGGTGATCTACGGCATAGCGCGGAAGCCCGCCTAACCCGCAGCGCCCCCGCTTTCTCCGCCCCCAAATTGAACTCCCCCTCGCGCAAATTAAGAAGGGGGCGCCTCTATCATCGAGGCGCCCCCTTTTGTCATCTGGTTTCCTGCAGCTACCGCTTAAACCCTGGTCAGCTGGCGATACCTGATCCGGTGCGGCTGGTCGGCCGCGGTCCCAAGACGCGCGTGACGGTCTTCCTCGTACTCGGAATAGTTCCCCTCGAACCAGACCACCTTGCTGTCACCCTCGAAGGCGAGGATGTGGGTGGCGATCCTGTCCAGGAACCAGCGGTCATGGGAAATAACGACGGCGCAACCGGCGAAGTTCTCCAGCGCCTCTTCCAGCGCACGCATGGTGTTGACGTCGAGATCGTTGGTCGGCTCATCGAGCAGGATGACGTTGCCGCCTTCCTTGAGCATCTGCGCCAGGTGGGCGCGGTTTCTCTCCCCGCCGGAGAGCGCACCGACCTTCTTCTGCTGGTCGCTTCCGGAGAAGTTGAAACGTGACACGTAGGCGCGCGAGTTGACCAGTTGCTTGCCGAGCTGCAGCTGCTCCTGTCCTCCGGAGATCGCCTCCCAGATGGTCTTGTCGGGGTCGAGCGAGTCCCTGCTCTGGTCGACGTAGGAGAGCTTCACCGTTTCGCCGATCTTGAAGCTGCCGGAATCGGGCTTCTCCTCGCCGGTGATCATCCTGAAAAGGGTGGTCTTGCCGGCGCCGTTGGGGCCGATCACCCCGACGATGCCGCCGGGAGGCAACCGGAACTCCATCCCCTCCATGAGTAGCTTGTCGCCGTACCCCTTGTTGACGTTCTCCGCCTCGACGACGATTCCACCAAGGCGTGGCCCGGGCGGAATGTAGATCTCGAGATCCTTGCCACGGCCCTCGCCTTCCTCGGCCAGCATCTGCTCGTAAGAGGTGATACGCGCTTTCCCTTTGGCATGGCGTCCCTTGGGAGACATCCTGATCCACTCGAGCTCGCGCTTGAGGGTTTTCTGGCGCTCGGTCTCGGTCTTTTCCTCCTGCGCCAGTCGCTTTTCCTTCTGGTCCAGCCAGGACGAATAGTTTCCCTGCCACGGAATCCCCTGGCCGCGGTCCAGCTCCAGGATCCAGCCCGCCACGTTGTCCAGGAAATAGCGGTCATGGGTGACGGCGATGACGGTGCCCGCGTAACGCTTCAGGTGCTGCTCCAGCCAGGAGACCGACTCGGCGTCCAGGTGGTTGGTAGGCTCGTCCAGAAGGAGGATGTCAGGCTTTTGCAAGAGGAGACGGCAGAGCGCCACGCGCCGCTTTTCGCCACCGGACAGGCTCGCCACGTTGGTTTCGGGCGGAGGGCAGCGCAGCGCGTCCATCGCCAGCTCGAGACGGCTGTCCAGGTCCCAGGCATCCAGGTGATCCAGTTTCTCCTGCACCGCGGCCTGGCGGTCGCAGAGCTTCTCCATTTCAGCGTCAGTCATCTCCTCGCCGAAGCGGAGGTTGATCTCGTTGAACTCGTTCACCAGGTCGACCGTCTCCTGGACCCCTTCCTCGACGCATTGCCGCACCGTCTTGGTCTCGTCGAGCTTTGGCTCCTGCTCAAGAAAGCCGACCGTGTGTCCCGGTGAGAGGATCGTCTTGCCGTTGAAATCCTTGTCGGTGCCGGCGAGGATCCTCAAAAGGGAGCTCTTGCCGGAGCCGTTCAGACCGAGGACGCCGATCTTGGCACCGTAGAAGTAGGAGAGGTAGATGTCTTTTAACACCGGTTTTTTATCGTAAAACTTGCTCACTCCGATCATGGAGTAGATAACCTTGTTCGGCTCGATCGCCATGCCTGTCGTTACCTCCGTAGTATTTGGTTAACCGTGCCATTTTTACATGCAAGGGGGGCGCTGTGTCAACTGCCGATTCCCGGGAGTCGGTCCTTGACATTCTACTCCAGGTATAGTTAAATCCGCCGGATCAATTAAAATCACGAGGGGTCTCTCAATATGGAACCATGCAGGCGTTTCAGCCTTTTGTTCTGCGCCGGGCTTTTGGCTTTGGCTTCACTTTCCGGATGCGGCGAATCAACCACTACGGAGACCATTCCATCAACCGTAACGATCTCCCATTCCCACAGCGTCCTTTTCAAAAATAACACCACCATGACCATGGGGTACAACGCCTTCGGGCAGCTCGGTGACAATACGCTCCTCAGCCGATCGGTCCCCACCGCGGTGCAGGGGGTAAGCGGCATGACCAAAGGGGTTATCGGCGCGGTGCACACGCTGGTGTTCGGCAACAACAGCAGCGTCATGGCCTGGGGCTACAACGGCTTCGGCCAGCTCGGTAATGGGACCTCCGGGAGCACCGCCTACAGTGCCACTCCGGTCAAGGTGCCGCTCGGCGCGCCGGTGACCGATATCGCGGCAGGCGGCTACCACTCGCTGGCGGTGGCCGGTGGGGTCATCAATGCCTGGGGCTACAACGGCTACGGCCAGCTCGGCAACGATACTACCACTACTGCAACCACCCGGGTAAAGATCACTGACGCTGTCGAGGGACCTCTGGGCACGGCTTCGCAGGTTGCCGCCGGCGGGACCCACTCCATGGCACTTGTTGGCGGCTCCGTCTATACCTGGGGCAACAACGCCTCCGGGCAACTCGGCTTCAGTAACAACACGACCAGCAACCTTTCAATTTTAAAACCGAGAAAGGTCCTTTCCTTACCTGGAGCCGGTGGCCAGGTGGAGCAGATAGCAGCCATGGCGAGAGCCAGCCTTGCGCTCGAGGTAGTCGAGGTCGGCGGCAACATCACCGGTCAGACCCTTTGGGGCTGGGGCTACAACGGCGCCGGGGAGCTCGGAGCGGACCCGACGGCGCTGCCGTTCACCCCCAACCCGGTGCCACTGTTCTCAAAAACCGATATCAATGCCAACACTGTCGTCATAAAAGACTTCTCCGCCGGGCTCAATCACGTCTTGCTGCTCCTTGGCGAGCGCGACAACGACGGCAGCGACGGCTCCTGGAAGGTCCAGGCGCTAGGCTATAACTATTTTGGCCAGTTGGGCAACAACACGAACGTCAACAGCTTCGAGTTGGTTTATACGAGCCTCGATGGGACCATCGACCTTACCGGAGTCACGAAGATCGTAGCCTTCGGCAACCATTCTTTCGCCTTGGTGAACGGCGTCTGGTACGGCTGGGGGAACAACAACACGGGCCAACTTGGGAACCCCGCCCCCACGTCCTCAGCCGGAAACCCAAAGATACCGGTGCGGGTCCAAGGGTTCTAGCGGCTGTATTCGCCAGAACTGATGCGGGTTTGGCCCGCTTTGAGGGACGGCGCTACTGCCCCTTTTCCCTTGACTTGGCGCGCCTAAATAGTTTAATTTGACGGATTGTTCCACAGCCCAAAGGCGTTAAGAAAGGTTGCAGATAACATGGAAGAGTTGAGCGAGCTGCTGCTGCAGAGAAGACGTAAGGTAGATGCACTATGGGAGGCGGGGATCAACCCGTACCCGAACGATTTCAGGCCGCAGCACACCTCTGCCGACCTGCGCGCCGCCTACGGCGACAAGGAAGTCATCGAGGAGAACCCGCAGACATTCGTGGTCGCCGGCCGCATGCTGATGCGCCGCTCCTTCGGCAAGGCCGCTTTCGTCCAGATGCAGGACAGAAAGGGGCGGATGCAGCTCTACATGAAAAAGGACACGCTCGGCGAGGAGCTGTTCGCCGAATTCGAGAACTACGACATCGGCGACATCATAGGCGCCTCCGGGGTCCCCTTCCGGACCAAGACCGGCGAGCTCTCGCTGGCCGTCACCGAGTTGCGACTGCTGACCAAGTCGCTTTTGCCGCTTCCGGAGAAGTTCCACGGCCTCACCGATGTGGAGACCCGCTACCGTCAGCGCTACGTCGATCTGATCGTGAGCCCCGACGTGAGGGAGGTCTTCTTCAAGCGCTCGCGCATCGTCTCGCTGATCCGTGAATTCATGACCAGGAACGACTTCCTGGAGGTGGAAACACCGATGATGCAGCAGATTCCGGGGGGCGCCACCGCCAGGCCGTTCGTAACACACCACAACGCGCTCGACATGGAACTCTTTTTGCGGATCGCCCCGGAGCTTTACCTGAAGAGGCTCGTGGTTGGGGGCCTGGACCGGGTCTTCGAGATCAACCGCAACTTCAGAAACGAAGGGATCTCGGTGCGCCACAACCCCGAGTTCACCATGATGGAGTTCTACCAGGCCT